>JFJP01037329.1_pt1 | contig 32012 bp, 23 predicted proteins | sample 431651 | NCBI WGS metagenome assembly JFJP01 (sample SAMN02602958, study PRJNA72255) | Microbial mat metagenome, whole genome shotgun sequencing project. | biome: fresh water; feature: sink hole; material: water; isolation source: purple microbial (photo- and chemosynthetic) mats found in... | reverse complement strand
ATGACAGGGGTGATTGATGTGGAAAAAATGGAGGTTGAATTATGAAACTAAGCGCAGAGGACATACAAAGCATAGCACAATCGGGCGAGGGCTACAATGCAGAGTTTAAAGTAAATGTTCCTTCAAAAGTAAAAGAACTTGCGGGCGAAGTTTGTGCCTTTGCCAATGCTGCCGGCGGTGTGCTGTTGCTTGGTATTGATGACAATAACCAAAGTTCCCTAGAAAGTTCCTTAGAAAGTTCCTTAGAAAGTTTCCCAAAGAATACTCAGGCGATATTAAATTTGATTTCGGAAAACGACAGGATAACAACTGACCAAATTGCCGAAATCCTTAATATTAGTCGGCGAGCTGTAACGAAGCAGCTAAGCAAGTTAAAAGAGCAGGGATACCTAAATCGAATTGGTTCAACAAAAGCAGGGAAATGGTTAATTGTATTCGCTGCCGACAGCAAATTAACCCCAACCATTAACAATTATCAATTATGAGCAACGAATATTCAGAAAATAATTTAGTAGAACAAGCCACACACGATGTTCTCGAAGAATTGGGTTGGCAAGTAAACACTGCTTGGACAAAAGAAAGTTTTGGCGAGGGAGGTTTATTGGGGAGAGAAGACAAATCGGAAGTTATTCTGAAACGTTATTTGCTGCAAGCCTTACAACAATTAAATCCAGACTTGCCAAATGTTGCCTATCAACACGCCATTGACCAAATAAGTCAAAAGGCAGCCGATAAAAAATTGGAGCAAATCAATAAGGAAAAATATGAGCTTTTGACCAAAGGCGTAGATGTAAGTTTTACCAACGAAAAAGGCGAACTTGAAAAGAAAAAACTAAAAGTCTTTGATTTTGACAATCCAACAGAAAACCATTTTCTGGCTGTTCGTCAGTTAGAAGTGGTTGGCGAGCTTTATAACCGCCGCCCCGATATTATAGGTTTTGTGAACGGTATTCCGTTGGTGTTTTTTGAACTAAAAGCCCACCATACCGATTTGAGAAATGCCTACACCGATAATTTAAACGATTACAAAGATACTATTCCGCACCTGTTCCATTCCAATGGTTTTATCATTCTAAGCAATGGCACTGATGCCAAAATAGGAACAATAACCAGTCCGTACAAATTCTTTAACGAATGGAAACGAATAGAAGAAGATGAAGAAGGGATTGTAAGCCTCGACACGATGCTTCGGGGCACTTGCGACAAGAGCCGATTGATGGATTTGATTGAAAATTTTATACTTTTTGATAATTCGGCAGGCAATTTAATAAAGATATTAGCCAAGAACCACCAGTTTATAGGTGTGAATAAAGTGCTGAATAAGGCAAAAAACATAGAAGAGCTAAAAGGCAAACTAGGCGTATTTTGGCACACACAAGGCAGCGGGAAATCGTATTCAATGGTTTTTATAGCACAAAAGATACATCGGAAATTTGGGGGTAGCTATACCTTTTTGTTGGTAACCGACCGCACCGAATTGGAACGCCAACTATACGATACATTTACGGGCGTTGGTGCAGTTACCGAAAAAAATGTGATTGCGGGAAGCAAAAAAGGGATAACCGGCAGAGATCATTTACGTGAATTATTAAAGGAAAATCATCGTTATGTATTTTCATTAATCCACAAATTTTCGATTGATAAAAAAACAGATAGCGAATATCCACTTATTACGGATAGATCAAATATAATAGTCATTTCGGACGAAGCTCATCGTACACAAGCCGGAACATTTGCTCGCAATATGCGTTTTAATGGGATTCCGAATGCTTCTTATCTTGGCTTTACAGGAACGCCTTTAATTAAAGAAGAATTGGAGCTCACAAAAAACATTTTTGGTGAATATGTTTCAATTTACGATTTTAAACGAGCTATTGAAGATGGTTCAACACTTCCTTTGCGATACCTGAACAGGGGCGAGAAATTAGGAATAGAAAATCCTGACTTAGATGAAAAAATGGCGGAACTGATAGAAAATGAAGATTTAGACGATGACCAACGCCGAAAATTGAAACGAGAATTTAAAAGAGATTATCCCATTCTCACTTCCAAAAAACGATTGAATGCGATTGCAAAAGATTTGGTTTGGCATTTTAACGAAAGAGGTTATCAGGGAAAAGCAATGTTTGTGGCTATTGATAAACCAACGGCTGTAAGAATGTATAATCTGATGATGAAGTATTGGCCTGGTTATATTGCCGAACTAAAAGAGAGAATAAAAAACGCCTCGGACGAATACGAAGCACAGAATTTAAAACAAAAATTAGCAAAAGTAGAAGAAACGGAAGTTTGCGTTGTAGTGAGCAGCGAACAAAACGAGGTGGACAAATTCCGCAAAATGAATTTGGAAATAGCACCGCACCGCCAAAAGATTGTAGAACGAGATTTAGAAAAAGAATTTAAAGACGAAGATAATCCATTCCGATTTGCCATTGTTTGTGCCATGTGGATTACCGGTTTTGATGTACCTTGTGTTTCGACTGTTTATGTGGACAAGCCGATAAAAGGTCATACCTTAATGCAAACGATTGCCCGCGCAAACCGAGTTTACGCCGACGAAAAAGAAAACGGTTTGATAGTAGATTATGGTAATGTTTACAAACAACTAGAAAAAGCCTATTCCGTTTATGGCGGAACAGAGAAAGGCGGTTCCGGTGGCGAAGGTAGCGGAGGCGAAAGCGGAAGCCCTGTTGAGAAATTAGTAAAACTGGCAGAGGAATTAAAAGAAAGTATTCGGGCAACAAAGGGTTATTTAAAAGAATTGGGGTTTAATATCACCGACTTAATGAATGCAAAGCCTATGCAGAAACTGGCAAAAATTAAGGAGGCAACAGATGTTGTAAGATTAAACGAAACTACCCGAACGAAGTTTGAAATGATGGCAAGAGATGTTTCCCGAAAATACAAAGCACTCTATCCCGAAGATGAAATAAAGCCGTTCGTTAAACAATTCAACGCCATTGAAGCCATTTATAGTGCATTGGATAAGAAAGTGAAAACGGCTGATATTACCGAAATGATGATGCAGTTGCAAGCAATTGTAAACGAGAGTGTTTTTATCAATGAAGTTTCAGAACCAGAACCGAATTATATTGATTTAAGTAGTTTAGATTTTGATGCACTTAAAACAGCATTTCAAAAGATTAAAAAGAAAAACACCTTTGTTTATGACTTGCAAAAAGCCATTGAACAGAAGCTAAAGCAGATGATAAAAGAAAATCCTTTGCGCTTGGAGTTTTACGAGAAATACAAAGAGATTATTGATGACTATAATAACGGAAAGGATATAAATGCAACTAAAAAAGCATTTGAGGACTTAACAGACTTCCTGAATGATTTATCAAAAGAAGACAGCAGAGCAATGCGAGAAGGACTTGACGAAGAAACGCTTGCAATATTTGATTTGCTTAAAAAAGAAACACTTAGCGATAAAGAAAGAGACGAAGTAAAAAAAGTATCGAAACAGACTTTGGAAACTTTAAAAGCAGAGAAATTGAAAGTAGAACGATGGAGAGAAAGTACTCAATTGAGAGCACAAGTAAAAACAACAATTTACGATACTCTTTTACGCTTGCCACAAGAGCCCTACTCGGACAATGAGGTTGATGAAAAAGCAAATATTGTTTATCAACACATTTATACAAATTATTATGGAGGTGGCAAAAGTGTCTATACTTCAAAAGCTGCATAATTTGTAATGACAAAAAAAAGCAGGCATGAAAAAAATATTTTCGTAGAGTTTGTTTAAAAAGATAATAGAAGATTTGGGCTAAAGCCTTTACTCTAAACGTTTGGGCTAAAGCCCAGATACATATTTGTTTATTTACTACTACGGCATAAATGCCGTAGCTAGTTATAAAAGCTAGTTGTGAGAGAAAATTCTATGTTGATTAATATAAACTAATTTCAAACAATGACTTAATAAAACTATTGTCTCAAATTTTTGATAGCGTAACCTGATAGTAACCGAAATTCTAAGAAAAGCGAAATTATGCAATTTTTTTCTAAATTCTAATAACAAATTGTTAGATTGTTCCATTATTTAACTGTTATTTTATTATGAAAAATTGAACAATTAATAATTTTAGCTAACATTTTCAAAAAGTCACCATTTTTTTACACACCCAAATTTTTAAATTTAGTTAGAAAATGTTATTTTTGTAAAAAAAAATTACACAGAGAAAAGAGAACAACTAACAAAAAATAAACGAATGAGAACTTCATTGATATTAATCCTAAGTTTGGCAGCAGTATTTACTCAAATATCGCAAAGCAAAGCACAAACAACAGAAATACCGGCAGCCACAGCTGTCGTAGTGCCCGAATTAAATATTCCTTCGGGTTTGACTAACTTTTTATCATTTTCCTTCGATTCAAAATCGCTTATTTATGCAACTCGCTTGCAAACCGAAAGCACTTATGCTTTCTATATAAGGGAAAAAGGTGCAAACTCGTGGAGCGAACCTAATGAAATAGGGTCGATAAACAAATTAATAGCCGCCGAAACAAAAATAGGTGGCGTTTGTTTTAACTACAACGGCAGCATTATTTATTTTAGCCTCGATGCCAACGATGGTAATGGTATGGATATTTATTTTACCGAAAAAATAAACAATCAATGGTCAGAAGCTCAAAAGTTTGATTCGAACATCAACTCCAAAGAAAATGAGAGCGATCCTTCTATTTCGTCTAACGGTAATTTGTTTTTCTTTGTGAGAGATGCTGTTGAGATAAGTGAATTTTCGGGCGACTATGAATGCAAAACCATTTTTGTATCGGAAAAAAACAATGGAAAATGGTCAAAATCATATCGTTTGCCGGGTCAGATAAATTCAGGTTGCGAATGCTCTCCAAGAATTTCGTCGGATAATAAAAGTTTGTTTTTTTCGTCGGTAAAAAATGCCGACTTTGCATTTGATGTGTATGTTACCAAAATGATAGCCAATGGCATTTGGAGCGACCCTACTCGCATAGATGCCATAAGTAATGAATTTTCAAACATTTACCCCAATGTAACCTTCGATGGAAACGAAATTTACTCGGTAAACCAATCGAAAAAAAATACAAAGAAAGAAACCGACCAGATTTTCAAAGCTGAAATGCCTACAAACTTACAGCCAGAAAAAAGTATGGTGCTAAAAGGTAAAATAAGCAATTTGGAAACCAATCAACCTATGAAAGCCACTATTTTAGTGATAAATCCTTTTACCTCAAAAATTATTTCTACTTTTGAAAATAATCCAAAAACCGGAGAGTATTCGTTCTTTTTAAATTCAAAATCGGTGTATCGACTAGACTATTTTGGTGAAAATTCGTCGCACGAAATTATTCCCTTTGAAGTAGGTAACCTTACTCAAAACCAAGAGACTGAGCAAAATATACAACTTTATTCAAACGCCAGCTTGGTTTTAAATATTTTTGACGAAGAAACATTTCAGCCACTCGATGCAAAGGTTGAGGTATTTGACAATGAAACCAATACACTTATGGAGCTAAAAGCAAACGCTTTGTTTGCGGGACGATACAAAATTAAATTGCCCTTGGGCAAGGAGTACAGAATAATAGCAAGCAAAAAAGACTACATACAAGATACATTGATTTTTAACATAAAGAAAATAGTTCAATTTGATGAATTTGAGAAAGATATGGAACTTGCCGTTTTGAAACGCGAGTTTGTAATAAACCTCAAAGACGGTCAAACCGATGGTCCGATTAGCTCTGATATTGTACTGGTAAATAAAACACGAAAAGAAACTATTTATCTAAAATCGGAAATGGGCGATGTGGGCAAATACAAAATGATGCTACGCGAAGGCGATGAGTATGAGATAAATGTACTTTCGAGCAAAGGTTATGCGTTTTACAATACCGCCATCGATTTAGCCAAAGAAGCTTCAAAAGAAAAAGAAATAGGTCTTTTGGCATTGAAAGCCGACTCTCGCTTGAACCTGAACAACATTGTGTTTGAAACCAACTCAGACGAGCTTACTGCTGTTTCGTTTTCGGAGCTAGACCGCGTTGTGGAATTGATGAGCAAAAACCCTTACATAAAGATAGAAATTTCGGCACATACCGACAATGTAGGCTCCGATGTTTATAACTTGAAGCTTTCAGACCGCCGCGCACAATCGGTAGTTCGTTATCTTACCGAAAAAGGCGCAAATGCAAGCAACTTAATAGCAAAAGGTTACGGCGAAAGCAAGCCTTTGGTAGCCAACGATACCGACGAAAATAAAGCAATGAACAGACGCGTAGAAATGGGTATTTTGGCTGAAGGCACCGAGCCTAAACAAAATTAATTTTGCTACAAAACTTTAGTTACTTAAAAACAAACAAAACAGCACATTTGCTTAAAATATAAATAGTTATGAGATATTCAAAAGAAATAATACTACTGTTGCTTACTTTTCTTTTTGTACAAGCTACACATGCTCAAAAGGAATTGAAATACAAAGATATTTACGGCTTTGTATTGCAAACAGATACGATTTTGAGCTACGAAAAGCTAAAAATGTATCAACAACAAGACCCTTTTCATGCCAATTCGTACTATCAGTTGGGTTTAATAGCCCAAGCTTGGTCGAGAAAATACGACCCTTTTACCCAACCCGACGATGTTCGATATTTTGCTTACCACACGAAAGTTTATTTTGGTTTGGCAAAACAATACATCGATGACAAGGAAGTAAGGAAAAATAGCGATTATTACCAAACAATCCAATTGGCAGAAGGCGAAAAAATAAGTGCCGAAAGGGTTGTTTCGGATATTGACACCCGAATGAATTTGAATAGCGAATTTGTTGAAAAATACGAAAAAATTTATAAACTTTTTAATAGAAGTGTGGATTTGTACAACCACTGCGTAGAATTATTTCTGGAAATAAACCGCAATAATACCAACGAAAAGGAATTGTTGCTAACGGCAAGCCCCGAAATATACCAAAAAGTAAACGAATTGCAAACAAGTTATGATTCGGCTCTGCTCTATTTAAGTGCATTTGAAACACAATTAGAAGCTTATCCACTGAAATCGTACAAACAAAAACATACCATCAAACCCATAGAAACTTACCGTTTGGAAGGTTTGACTTACAGCAACTTTTTGGAAAACGATATTACGCTTTGGAACTTCAAACAATGGATTGACAATTTTAATAATCTGGCAAAATCGGATATTTACAAAATCAGAACGAGCATAGATTCGACTTATAGCACAATGAATCAAACAATTTCTGGTTTCAAAACCACTTCGGACTATTCAGACTCAGTAGCACCGGTAAAAATAAATCCACAGGTACTTTTCAAAATAGGAAAATACGATTACAACTCTGTTTTAATCGACTATTTCAATTATTTGGAGAGTAAAGCAAATTATTTGCGCTTTACCAAAAAAACAGACAATAATACCGCAATAAATCAAACAATCGACTTAAAGAAAAAAGCATATTTTTATTCTAAAACGCTTGAAAACAAAAAAACTGCCGATAGTTTGGCTATTGTAGCTCAAAAAAATATAAATTCGCGAACGATAAATAAATACAACGAATTTGTAACACAAAAATTTGAAAATGAAGAGGGTTTCAAAAACAACATCAAAAAAGATGCTGCCGAGAATGAGTCCATTTTTGAAGCCAGTTTGTCTAATTATATGCAATTTGTAGCCAAAGCAAGTGTTCAAAATCAAATAGATACAATTTTGATTTTTGGAAAACACAGCATTTCGTTCAAAATAAATAAAACAAAAACAAGCTTAGCCGAAAACGAAACCGCCACAGAAAGCATAAGCCAAACAAACAAAGAAACTTACATTTCGGGAAAAGTAGTGATTGCCAGCAAAGAAAAAGCGTTTGTATGCCAAGTGGTTGATAAAAAAATAAAATGGTTCAAAACGTTTGAAAACGAATTATCTTCGTCTAACTCTGGCGTTTTGGTTCAAGCCTATTCATCGGGTTGTTTTTTGGTGGTAACGTCGATGGAAGCAGGAAGTTGCATCAATAAATTAGTTCAAATGAGCAACACCGGACAAAAAATAAACGAGTTTGTATTGCTCGAAAATAAATACCCGCGCTACATCGATTTTGACGATATTAACGAAAAAATACTCATTGCTTATTACGGTAACAGCCAACAAGCCAATGCAAAAGAAATATCGGAATTATTAGTTGCTTCGTACAACACCGAGCTAAAAATAACGCCAAGCTGGACAAAACCGGCAAGCATAAAAATAAACGGAAACTTTGTAGATATTATTCAAATCAACGAAAATATTTATGTATTTTCAAATTTTCATGAATATTTGAATGTAAACTCGGAATCGATGTTTGTTCCTGACCGCACTGCAACTACACAACTCAATGGTTTACTTACAGTTATCAGTAAAGAAGGAGCTGTAACTAAAATGTTGCCTTTCTTGTCGAACAATTATTATTACTTAACAAATATTATAAAAATAGATAACAACCTGATAAATTTAGTAGGTGTAAAAGGAATAAAAGAAAATGAAAATACAGAAACTAAGCAAATGAAATACATGCTATTAAATGGAAATGGAGAGTTGATTCATACCAACTAAAGACGTTTTTTTTTGAAGAAACAAACTTATTGGAAAACACAATTATGCTTTTTTTTAAAAAAAAAGTTGGAAAATTTAAAATAAGTTTGTTTCTTTATATGCTCATTTCAGAAATAAAAGTACAATAAAATATCAACAAATCTGATTTAAAAACAAAGAAAATGGCTAAATCGTATAAAATTTTAATTGTAGAAGATGAAGATATAAATTATATGTACCTTGAAACGTTTCTACTTGATATGAACCTAAATTTAGATATTTCTCATGCACTCGACGGGCAAGAAGGAGTAGATTTTGTAAAAAAAGATTCTTCTTTTGACTTGATTCTCATGGATTTGCGAATGCCGGAAATGGACGGATTTAAAGCAACAAAAATAATTAAAGAACTAGCACCTCAAATTCCTATTGTAGTTCAAACAGCATTCATCTCGCCCGACGACCGCCGTTTGGCATGGGAAGCGGGTTGTAACGATTTTATATCCAAACCAATAAGTGAAGATACTTTGCGCTTAATTTTAGAAAAATTCATTTTGAAAAAATAAATTAGGGTGCTTCAAAAATGCAAAGCCATTGTACTTAAAACCACAAAGTTTTCCGACAATAGTATAATTGTAAATTGTTATACAAATTTATTCGGAAAAATTTCGTTTATAGTAAATGGCGTTCATTCGCCAAAATCAAAAAATAAAATAGCATTTTTTCAGCCGTTCAATTTACTGGAACTAGAGGTTTATTTTAAACTAACTAGGGAAGTGCAACGCATTAAAGATGTGCAAATTGGAACGCAATTAATCAATTTGCAAAGCAATATTGCCAAAAGTAGCATTAGTTTTTTTTTAACCGAACTAATGCTCAAAATATTTAAAGAACACGAAGCCAACGAGCAGTTATATTTTTTTATCGAAAATTCGATTAAAACACTCGATTTATTGATAGACTCCAAACAAATAAGTAATTTTCATTTAATTTTCTTAATTCAACTTTCTAAATTCATTGGTTTTTTTCCTCTGCAAAATTTTTCGCCTACGAATTGTTTCTTCGATTTGCAAGCCGGCAAATTTGTGGAAAGTCAAACCAATTCGAGCCACGTGCTCAATCCTGAGTTGAGTGAAATTTTAGCTGGCTTCACGTCCAATGCTTACCAAAACAAGCCAGAAATAACTCGAAAGCAACGAACCTTGCTGCTCGAAAATTTAATTTTGTATTACAATTTGCACTTGCAAAGCACATTTAATATCAAATCGTTGGCGGTATTATCCGAAATTTTCGATTAAGCACTAAAAACAATTACAATTCGTGAATGTATTCTTTGATTTCCTGCTTTGAGGTTTCAAATTTGAACGAATCCAAAAGCAGCGCATAATTTTCTTTGTCGGCTACTCTACTGTAAGCAAATTTAGCAAATTCTACCCGATTATTTTCGAAATTGAACAAATGAACAATATCACGCACTTGCTTGGTTAGCAAACAATTATTGTTTGAAACATACTTAGCAGCAGCCAATCGCTTGGACTCCATGGTTTCGCGCTGTAAGCTTTTTGTAATTTGCAAAAATTGAGTGTCGCTAAAACTTGGAGAACAATTATTACTCTGATTTTCAGAAATTTCAGTTATTTCGTTGTTTTGAGTAGTTTGTTTGTTACCATTTTGCTTGTCTGCACTATTTTCATTGGTTATTTTCTCTATAATATTGTCGATGTCGATATTAAAATCAATTCCCTTGGTACCAATGCTTATGTTGTTGTTGTCGTTGCCAATTACCACATTGCCATTTTCGTATTTAATTCCTCCATTCGTACCGTCGGGCGATTGTGTAGTTGTATAACTCACCGCATCGTTGGCATCGTTGGCATCGCCCATGTATTCGTCATCTACCGAAAAGCGAGGCAATTCAGACACCAATTCTAAAACCAAAGGCGAAGTGCCTGGTCCTTGGTCTATCCGCCTTCTGCCTTGCAAAGGTCTTTGCTGAATGAAAGTGTAAATTTTTTCGGTATTTGGTCGCACGATAATACTTTTTTCGATATAGCCCAATAATCTATTCTCAAAAATAACACGAACAAGATAAATACCCGCTTCCATATTTTCAACTCTTACATTCTCTTCAAAGGAATTAATTTGCAAATTTCCGTTAATCAATAATCTGAATTTTTGCACAGGATTATTTGTAAACACAATTAAATTAGATGATTGCGAAAATAAATTCGTACTCACTAAAAGAAAAACGGCTACTAAAAAATGTTTTAATTTCATATTTATATGTTTTTTTTGAGAAATTCGAATCTAAAATTGACATAATATTGAAATACCTCAAACTTTTGATAGCGTAACTTGAGAGTAACAAAAATTCTAAGAAAAGTAAAATTACGCAATTTCCCCCAAATTCTAATAACAAATTGTTAAATTGTTAAATTGTTCAATTGTTATTTTATCACGAAAAATTGTAAAATTTACAATTTTAGCTAACTTTTTCAAAAAGTCACCATTTTTTTACACTACCAAATTCTTGTTATAAAAACTAAGCATTCAAAAAAAGTTAATTCAATCATTTTATAAAACAGAAAATTTCGGTTATTATTTTACAAAAATAAAAAAAAGAATACAATGAGTCTAATTTTTCATTTCATTTCAAGTTTTCAAAATGCGATAACTAAAATAAATGCTAAATTTTAGTATAAAAATAAGTTCGATGAAAAGAAAAAGAACCATTAAATATTTAATAAACAATTATTTACCAAGTAAAATTACCGAAAATAAAAAAGTTACTAAATTTTAACAAATTGTAAAAGAATAAGCAGTATGATTTTTGCAAAATTTATTACTTTTGCAAACAATTTGAAAGAAATTAGAAACCAATTAAAAATCAATAAAACGAAATAAATAAACCATGATTCTAAAAAAAATAATTTTCTTTTTAATCGTTTCATTAACAATTACATTGGCACACGCACAAGACGAAATATGGCTTTTGAGTGGCGAAAAACTTAAAGTTTCGGAATTAGAATTTTCCGACGACAATTTGCTCGTTCGCTATAAAAATGAAAAAGGAAAGACCAAACTAGTTTCCACAAAAGACTTATTTTCAGCAACTCCAGCTGGCGATAAAGAATATATTTTTTACACGCCCACCGCAGAAATGAGCCTCGATAATATGAAAGAATATATGAGCGGCGAAGTAGCTGCAAGCAGTTATAAATCAGCAGGAGCTTTCATAAGTGCACTTGGAATTGGCTTTGCCTCACCCTTTTTGGTAGGAAAATACGCGCCTATAATCCCTTTAGCATTTAGTATAGGAATAGGACAAGTAAATCCAAAACCAACAAAACTATCAATTGACGGTAAATCAGAATATTACATTAAAGGTTATTCGCATGTAGCAAAAAGGAAACGCCTTGTACGTTCGTTCGTAGGCGGTGGAATAGGTTTAATTGGCGGCTTCACAACTGCTTATTTTATTAGCAAGTGATTTATTTTCAAAACTATAAATACGCATTATTTTCTTAGCACTAATTTTTTTAGAAAAAATATTCAATTAATATCTAAAAATTACTTTTTTGTTTTTTTAAATTGAAAAACAGCCAGAATCGTTTTATTTTTAGAATCTTTCATCAATTTATTTTGTTCATTTACTAGAAATTCAAAAAAAAAATAATGAGTTTAACCGCAATTTCGCCAATCGATGGCAGATACAGAAGCAAAACCGAACGACTTTCAGATTTCTTCTCAGAATATGCACTTATCCGATACAGAATATTGGTTGAGATTGAGTATTTTATAGCTCTTTGCAACATTCCTTTGCCACAATTAGCCGATTTTCCGAAAGAAAAATACATCGACCTGAAGCAAATCTACTTAAATTTTAGTCAAGACGACGCAAAAAAAGTAAAATCGATAGAACGCACTACAAATCACGATGTTAAAGCGGTAGAGTATTTTATCAAAGAAAAATTTGATTCGTTGGAGCTAGAAAAATACAAAGAGTTCATTCACTTTGGTTTAACCTCGCAAGATGTAAATAACACAGCCACGCCGTTGAGCCTAAAAAATGCAATGGAAGAAGTTATTTTGCCCGAAATTCTATTGGTAGTTGAACAAATAAAGTCGCTTAGCCAAAAATGGCGCAAAGTGTCGATGCTTGCTCGTACACACGGTCAGCCAGCTTCGCCAACTCGCTTAGGCAAAGAGTTTTATGTTTTTGTAGAACGTATCGAAAAACAACTTCTTCAGCTCAAAAGTATTCCTTATTCTGCCAAATTTGGCGGTGCCACCGGAAATTTCAACGCCCATGTAGTTGCTTACCCCAAAATAGCTTGGAAAGATTTTGGCAACGAGTTTGTTGATGAAATTTTGAGTTTAAGCCGCTCGCAAACTACCACACAAATAGAGCATTACGATAATTTAGCTGCGCATTGCGATGCTTTGAAGCGCATCAATACTATTTTTATCGATTTCTCTCGCGATATTTGGACTTATATTTCGATGGATTATTTTAAACAAAAAATAAAAGCAGGCGAAGTGGGTTCTTCTGCAATGCCGCACAAAGTGAATCCTATTGATTTTGAGAATGCTGAAGGAAATTTTGGCATTGCAAATGCGCTTTTGGAGCACCTTTCGGCTAAGCTTCCTATTTCTCGTTTGCAGCGCGATTTGACCGATTCTACTGTGCTTAGAAACCTTGGAGTGCCTCTTTCGCACATGCTTATTTCGCTAAAGTCGCTCGAGAAAGGAATTAGTAAACTGCTTATTAATGAGCCAACTATCTCAGCCGACTTGACCAAAAACTGGGCTGTAGTAGCTGAAGCTATCCAAACCATTTTAAGGCGCGAAAATTACCCAAACCCTTACGAAGCCTTAAAGAGTTTAACGCGAACAAACAGAGAAATCAACGAGAATAGTATTCATTCGTTCATCGATACATTGAATGTGAGCAGCGAAATAAAATTGGAATTAAAGCAAATTACACCTTGGAATTATACCGGAATTTAAGAAGTTTTTTCTAACTTTCCCAGAAGTAAATAGATATTTTATTAAAAAAAATGTCCCGAAAATTTATTTTTTCGAGACATTTTTTTTAGTATTAAATTTCATTCCAATTAAAATCAATGTGTACAATTTTTGCCTTTTTAAATCTTGTTTTTATCTTAGCCAAAGCTTTATCGGCTTTTTGCTTGTCGCTATAAAAACGATAAACTACATGAAATTGCTCCACTTTTCCTTTTTTTGAACTCACCATGTGTGGCACATCTATTGATTTATTTAACAACTCAAAAACTTTATCTGAAGCTTCCTGCTCATCGTCAAAACTCTCAACTACAACTAAATACACTTCCCCTTCATCAACATTCTCGTTTACTTGAATTTCAGAAACAGAACTGATAATTCGTTTTATAACAGGCGCAAATTTAGATTCGGTATGTTTTTTTGCAAATGTTTCCATGAAAGAAATATCGGTAGCATTGGGCCAAAAATCGCGCGAAATATCGAGCAACAAATATTCTTCAATTTCGCCATTTCGGCTAAGTGCGTGTATATCAGTCAAAGTAGTAATTGCAAAACGATATGCCTCTTCAATTTCAGTGTACGATGGACTTTTAGGAAAGTTTTTTGCCATTTCTTCGCCCAAAAGAACCATTTTGATGTTTGCCGAAAGATCTAAAAAAGGATATTCTCCACCTAAAGAACTCGCTTCTGCATTTTTAAATTTCATTTTAAGTTGAAACTCGGGCGTGCAAATTGCATCTATTTCACTTTCTAAAATAGGCGAAATAGTTATTCCCGAAAGCATTCCTTCTGCATAATAAGGCAAAAAACCAAATTTTATCAATTCTTCTTGAAACAAGCCCCAACGTTTTTCGTCTTCAAACATTTGCTCGCCGATAGAATAAGCCAAATTATTGATAAGCTGCAATAAACTATTTCGGTAATTCAAAACGGCTTCAATTTCTTCTTGCTTTGTGTAAGTTTCTCTAAAAAGATTATTGCAATAAATTAGAATAGAATCTCTATAAGTAACTTTTCGGGTCAAAGAATCTAACATCGGAAAATTGGCTTTCAATAAAGCATCGCTTGTTAATAATGTATCAATCAGCAATTTTCCAGAATCAATAGCAGAACTGTCTAAATTTGCTAGTTTTAAAGAATCAGCATTTGTTTCATTTTTTTTTGTAGTTGAATCGCAGGATATAAAAAAAAATAAAAGGGTAAAAATTAAAAATATTGGTTTCATTTTTTTCATAATAATAATTTGTTTAAAATTCGAGAAAATATATTATTCGATATATTAAATAAAATCTAACAAAAAAATGTTAGCTTATAAGTATTAAAACATAATTAAATAGTCAAAAGTGAACCGTGAATAACCTTTTTAATTGATTGATTTATAAACGTTTTGCAAGATATGAAATGCCTTTCATTTTTGTTTCGTTACACAATTTAACTAACTATTTTTAATCAACTGAAAATTTCAAATTAGAACATTGCAAATTTACATTTTTTTTCACTATTTAATCAAAATAAAGGTATGCTATTTTTTTTACTTTCAATTTTTATTAATTTTGAAGTGTTTTTCAAAACAAAAGAAGCAAAATATAGAGATTTAAAATCCATTTTTATACAAAAATAACAGAAAATAATTTCAAAAAATGAAAAGTATTTTAATAACCGGAGGTGCAGGATTCATTGGTTCTCATGTAGTTAGATTATTTGTAACAAAATATCCTGAATATAAAATTGTAAATTTAGATAAATTGACTTACGCGGGAAATTTGCAAAACTTGGTAGATATTGAAAAAATGCCGAATTACAGCTTTATAAAGGGTGATATTTTAGACAAAGAGCTGATATTAAAGCTTTTTAATGAATATAAATTTGATGGCGTTATCCATTTAGCAGCCGAATCGCATGTAGATAGGTCGATAACGAATCCTTTAGAATTTGCAGAAACCAATATTTTAGGCACAATGGTTTTATTAAATACAGCGAAAAATTTTTGGCAAAAAAATTTTTCCGACAAATTATTTTATCACATTTCGACCGATGAAGTTTATGGTTCGCTTGGTTCAGAGGGAATCTTCACTGAAACAACACCTTACGACCCGCATAGCCCTTACTCAGCATCAAAAGCAAGCTCTGACCATTTTGTGCGTGCTTACCACGATACGTATGGTTTGCCTATTGTAATTTCCAATTGTTCAAATAATTATGGTGCTAATCAGTTTCCTGAAAAATTAATTCCACTTTCAATAAACAATATAAAAAATAGCCGAACGATTCCAATTTACGGCAAGGGTGAAAATATTCGCGATTGGCTTTTTGTAGAAGATCATGCAGCAGCAATTGATACCATTTTTCATGGCGGAAAAAACGGCGAAACTTATAATATTGGCGGCAACAACGAATGGACAAATATTGAATTGATACGCCTTTTGTGTAAAATTATGGACGAAAAATTAGGTCGTGAAACTGGAACTTCTGAAAAATTAATTACTTTTGTAAAAGATAGAGCGGGACACGATTTGCGCTATGCCATCGACTCATCAAAGCTTCAAAATGAGCTAAATTGGAAGCCTTCGTTACAATTTGAAGAAGGCTTGAAAAAAACTGTTGACTGGTACCTTACGAATGAAATTTGGTTAAATAACGTTGTTTCAGGAGATTATCAGAATTATTACAATAAACAATACAACTAAAAATGAGTTTTTTTAACTAAATTTTATTATCAAAAATTATATATCCATGTGTTTTAATTGTAAAAACAAAACGATATGAAAGCATTAAAACTAATACTTTTTTTTATTGTAATGATTTCTTTATCAAATTGTAAAGATAATTATTTAGGCGAAACAACGATTATTACTTTTCCTGAAGAAAAGTGGGAAAAAAGCAATGTGCTAACATTTACTTATAGCATTTCTGAAATAGGAGAGAAATATAATATTTATGTCAATCTTAGGCATACTTCTGCTTTTTATGATAAAAAATTGAAACTTAAAGTTACTGCAATTTCACCTTCCGGCAAAAGTGAAACATTTACAGAAGTGCTGAATATTAAAAATTTAAGAGGTAAATTTAAAAGTGAATGTATAGGCGATTATTGCGATTTGAAAGAACTGATTAAAAAGAAATTTACGTTTAAAGAAACTGGAGAATACAAAATTCAAGTAGAACATCTTTCGGATAGAGAATTTATTTCCAATGTTATGCGTTTGGAATTAATAATCGAAAAAAATTAAAAGAAATGTTCTAAAAACTTATGTTAAAATATTCATATTAAACAAGATACTTCAATTATTTTGCATGAAAAAATTACTTTCTTCCATCGTTTTGTTGCTTTTACATTTTATGAGCTCGGCACAATTTTCAGTCGATTTAAAATTTCTGCCTAGCGATTTGCCAATAGCAAACGTATGTATTGATGCAAACATTACAATGCGCGCAATTATCACAAGTTCAGGCAGTTTCGATGTATCAAAAGCTCAATTTACGTGGTATTTTGGCGATGGTTCGCAACAAACAAATTTGGGTTTTGACCAAGTTACTTATTCTTATTCCAAAAATGGTGGCTATTATGTGCTTTTAAAAGTGGTTGATGAATTTGGAACGATTCGCTTTGCGCGAAAAAAAATACAAGTAGGATTGAAACCTAAATTTACAGAAACTACTGTAAATACAGACAAACCGATATGTAAAAGCGATAGAGTGATTCTTTCTGCCAAAATAAGTTCTGCCAGTTGGGAATACAAATTTAGCAATCAAATAGTTTTTGATTCGCCTTATCAAGTAGCTGATAATTACCCACAATACGCGCGTTCTATTACTTTTTTCTCATTTGCCGAAAATGCAACTCTCAACAACATTGCCGATTTGGAAAAAATTTTCATAAAAGCTGAACATTCAGCAAGTTCTAATTTGCAGATTAAAATAAAATGCCCCAATAATACCGAAGTAATTCTCAAAAATTTTGGTGGTACTGACTCTAAATTAGGTGTTCCTATTTTAGACCCAATCGTAGGAATTGGAACTGCTTATGAATATGCGTGGACAAATTCGCCTACTTTTGGAACGTTAAATGCAGAAGCAACTACTAAAACAACGCTTCCCGCAGGAAATTACACTTCTGACGAAGCTCTGACAAACCTCTTGGGCTGCCCGCTAAATGGCGAATGGACTTTGAGCGTAAACGACAATCAATCAACTAACAACGGCTATCTTTTTGCTTGGGGAATTAATCTAAATCCCAGTTTGCAAGAACCAAATTGGGAATTTTCAAATACATTTAATAAAAATACGGTAAGTTGGACAGGCGAAGGCATTGGCTTGCCAACAAACTTAACAGAAGGTAACTCATTCACTTCCACAGTTTTTGCTACTCCCAAAGAATACGGAGCTACACTTTACACTTTTGCGGTAAACAATGATTTTGGTTGCTCTTGCGATACAGCTATAAATGTGTTAGTTACAGCTCCAACCTTTAGTTTCGACCCCGAAGGAGGCGAAGCTCCTATTGAAATAACATTCACTAATTCAACTGATTGGGGAAAAACATTTGAATGGCTTTTTGGCTACGAAAATGCGCTTTCGATAGAAGAAAATCCAATTTTTACGTACAGAGCAGAACAAGATACTTCTTATAAAATTTTATTAACTTCATTTTCTGAAAGTGGTTGTAAAGATACAATTTCGCAAAAAATATTCATTACTGTTCCAAACTCAGATATAGATTTGCCCAATGTTTTTACGCCAAACGGCGATGGTAATAACGATATTTGGCACATCAAGCCAAAAGCGCAAGACAAAGAGCTTCAAGATGTTCTGGCTGAAATTGATTGCCGAATTTATAACAGAGACGGACGCATGGTTTGCCGCTTCAAAACGCCAGAAGAGGCGCAAGATGGCTGGGACGGAACTACGCACAACAACGGAAATGGATTTGTAAGCGAGGGAATTTATTTCTACACCATCAAAACCAAAGGGAAAGATGGAAAAGAGCTGTCTGAAGAATTTCAACGAGGTTTTATTCATGTTTTTAAATAGGAAAATAACATTTAACAACAAACCATTGAAATACAATCTAATAACTATACTTGGAGCAACTGCTGGCGGAAAAACTTCTTTTGCTGCACATTTAGCCCATAAGCTTGGTACTGAAATAATTAGTGCCGATTCTAGGCAAGTGTATAGAGGAATGGACATTGGAACTGGCAAAGATTTGGACGACTATATAGTTGATGGACAACAAATTACTGCTCATTTAGTAGATATTGCAGAAGCCGGATACAAATACAATGTTTTTGAATTTCAACACGATTTTTTCAAAGCATTTAATGAAATTTCAGAAAAAGGCAAAACACCAATTCTTGCCGGAGGTAGTGGAATGTATATCGAATCTGTTTTGCAAAATTACCAACTTATCAATGCGCCAATTAACGATAAATTGCGAAAAGAACTTGAAAATAAAACACTTACAGAGCTCACTGAAATACTAAAAAACATGAAACGCTTGCACAATACAAGCGACTTTGATACAGCAAAACGTGCAATTAGAGCGATTGAAATTGAGCTTTTTTGCCAAAATAATCCACATATACGAACCAATTTTCCTAAGATAAACAGCCTTGTGCTGGGTATTAATTTTGATAGAGATTCACGCCGCCGCCGGATTACTGAAAGATTGAACGAACGCCTTGAGAGCGGAATGATTCAAGAAGTACAAACGCTTTTAGACAAAGGCATTGTACCAGAAGATTTAATTTATTATGGGTTAGAATATAAATTTATTACTTTATATTTAACAAATCAACTAACTTATAACCAAATGGTTGAAAATCTAAATACAGCAATTCACCAATTTGCAAAACGACAGATGACTTGGTTTAGAGGAATGGAAAAAAAAGGAACTCTCATTCATTGGATGGATGGCTACGAGTCAATGGAAAAGAAAATAACACAAGCTGTAATGCTATTTGAAAGTAAATAAACAGGTATTGATATTTAATTACACACACGACTAACCTATTAAAATAAAAAAAAGAAATTTCGCAATTACGCTTATAGGCGTAGCTTCAGAATCCATTGTGTGTCTGGAAGAAAACAAGTTCGTTCCAATTACAAAAGCTCAACTCTGACAACGTTGATTCAAAATTCAGAACTCACAACAAATGTTTTTATTTAAAAGAGTAAAAAAGACAAAAAAATCATTGCCTTTTCAAATCAAAAAAATTACCTTTGCGCAAACTTACAAAACACAAAACCAATTTCATACAAAGCATTTATTTCTTAACAATCAATTTATTACAAAAAACGCGCAAGCGAAAAACAAAAAATAAAACACGATTTATGAAGAAAATTGCCCTTTTACTTAGTACATTTGCTATTTTTGCTTCGTGCAACAAAGAGCCAAAACAAACTATGCAATATCCCGAAACTCGCAAAGATACCACTGTTTTCGACGATTACTTTGGTACAAAAGTAGCTGACCCTTACCGTTGGCTCGAAGACGACAACTCCGAAGAAACGAAAGCTTGGGTTATCAAACAAAACCAAGTTACAAACGACTATTTAGCCCAAATTCCGTTCAAAGACAAAATTAAAAAACGCTTAGAAGAAGTTTGGAACTACGAAAAACGTTCGGCTCCTGAAAAAAAAGGCGACAACTATTTCTATTTCAAAAATGATGGCTTGCAAAATCAATACGTTCTCTTTAAAACCAAAGACTTAGCTTCAGATGGCGAGGTTTTTCTCGACCCCAACACACTTTCAACCGACGGAACCGTAGCTCTTGGCTCTACTTCACTTAGCGAAGATGGCAAATACATGGCTTACAGCATTGCACGCGGTGGCTCGGACTGGAACGAAATTTACATCAGAGAAGTTGCAACAGGAAAAGACCTCGACGACCATGTAGAATGGGTGAAGTTTTCGGGTATTTCGTGGAACGCACAAAGCACAGGTTTTTATTACAGCCGATACGATGCTCCTAAAAAAGGTGGCGAACTTTCTAACGTAAACGAATACCACAAAGTGTATTATCACCAAGTAGGAACGCCTGCCGATAAAGACGTTTTGGTGTATGAAGACAAACAACACGCCAAAAGAAACTGCTACGCATCGGTTACCGACGATGGAAAATACCTTATTGTAGGAAAAACCGAATCAACCAGTGGCAACGCATGGTCAGTGAAAGATTTAACTAAAAAAAATGCTCCATTTATTGATATTGTAACTGAATTTCAAAGCGAATACGAAATTGTAGATTCGGAAGGAGATATTCTTTATGTGCGTACTAATGCCGATGCTCCAAAATACCGATTAATTAAAATTGACATCTCAAAACCTGCCAAAGAAAACTGGACAGATGTTATTCCTCAAGCCGAAGCGGTTTTGGAAAGCGTAGTAGCTTCTAACGGAAAATTCATTGTAAACTATCTCAAAGATGTTCATTCAGAGCTAAGTGTATATGATTATGCCGGAAAAAAACTCAACGACATTAAACTTCCCGACATAGGAGCAGTAAACAGTATTTCGGCAAAGAAAAAAGAAGCCGAAGTATTTTATACTTTCACTTCATATACTATGCCTGCACGCATCTACAAATACGATGCAACAGCCAACAAATCAGAAATTTATTTCCAACCCAAAGTAGATTTCAAACCGGAAGATTATCAAACAAAACAGATATTTTACACTAGCAAAGATGGCACCAAAATTCCGATGTTTATTGTTATGAAAAAAGGAACAAAACTCAATGGCGACAATCCTTTGCTTATGTACGGTTACGGCGGTTTCAACGTGGTGTATAAACCCGGATTCAACGCCAGTCGCATTCCTTGGCTCGAAAATGGTGGCATTTTTGTAAATGCACACATCAGAGGCGGTGGCGAATATGGCGAAGAATGGCACAAAGCCGGAACGGTTTTGCAAAAACAAAACGTTTTTGACGATTTTATTGCCGGTGCTGAGTATTTAATCAAAGAAAAATACACAAATCCCGAAAAATTCGCCATTTTAGGTGGCTCAAACGGCGGTTTGCTTGTTGCTGCGGTTACCAATCAACGTCCCGACTTGTTCAAAGTGGCATTTCCTGCCGTGGGAGTGCTCGATATGTTGCGCTTTCACAAGTTTACCATTGGTTGGGCTTGGACTGGCGACTATGGCTCAAGCGACGACAAAGCACAATTTGAATATCTTTACAAATATTCGCCTTTGCACAACATCAGTAGCACAGCCAATTACCCAGCCATTATGGTTACCACAGCCGACCACGACGACCGTGTAGTGCCTGCGCACTCATTCAAATACATTGCCGCTTTGCAAGCCGCTTACAAAGGCACAAACCCAGTAATAGTGCGCATCGAAGCCAATGCCGGACACAGTGCAGGCAAACCAACGTCGAAACAAATTGAAGAAAACACCGATATGTGGTCGTTCGCTTTCTTCAATATGCAGATAGAACCGTATAAATAATTAGGAATTAAGAATTAAGAATTAGGAGTTAGGAATTAAGAATTAGGAATGAAAAGAATGAAGAAAATGAAAAGAATGAAAAATGAATCGTTAAACGTTAATCATTAAACATTAATCGTTAAACATTGATTCCTAATTCCTAATTCCTAATTAATATAAACAGATGGACAACAATTACAAATTTATAGTAATAGAAGGAAACATAGGTGCGGGCAAAACTTCTCTTACCAAGCGCATTGCCGACCAATTCAACGCAAAAACTATTTTAGAGCAATTTGCCGACAATCCATTTTTGCCAAAGTTTTACGAAGATTCAGAAAAGTATTCTTTTCCGCTCGAACTTTCGTTTCTTGCCGACCGCTACCATCAGCTCAAAGCCGAATTGAGCAGTGATATGTTCAAAAACTTTGTAATAGCCGATTATTATTTTACCAAGTCGCTTATTTTTTCGAAAAACACCTTGCAAGACGATGAGTACAAGCTCTATCGCCGTTTGTTCAATATTATACACAATTCACTTCCTAAACCCGATTTGTACGTTTATTTGTATCTTTCGATAGAAAATTTGCAACGAAACATTCAAAAGCGGGGTAGAAATTACGAAAAAAGCATCAAAAACGAATATTTAGAGAAAATCCAGAGCGGATATTTCAGCTATTTCACGCAAGAAAAAGACCGAACTTTTTTAATCATCGACACAAACAACATCGATTTTGTAAACAATCTGGAAGATTACAACAGATTGATTGATACGATTTTCAATCATAAATACGAAAAAGGTGTGAATAGAGTAATACTTTAGTCTGTAATTCTGATTTTTTCTAAAAAACTGCTATTTTATTTTCTTCTGGCTCTCCGGTAAAACATAAAATAGAGTTCCGACAAGTTTATCTGCTTTATTCGTTGGGCAAAATTAATAGAACAAACTAAATTATAATACGTTTTACATTTTCTTTCTGGTACTATACATCTGATTTTTTATCATTCAATAATTTACTCATTTTTTCAAGTTCTTTTTTAAGCGTATCATTTTCTTGTTTTACTTTTTCTCGCTCATTTTCAACAGAGTCCAGCTTTTGTTTTACTTGCTCATTTTCGAGTTCTAAATTTTCAATTTCCCTTTCCAAATCTTCCAATTCATCAATAATGCCATCTTCCAATTCCATTTTCTTTTTTATTTCTGTATCTTGAACGGCTTTTTGCAATTTTCTAATAATTGGTCGATATTTTTCAGGAAAATCTTCTTCCTTTACATTAAGAATATGATGTTCTTTATCAGCAGGATTGCTTTGGTCAAATACGCTCAATAGTATTTCTAAATCGGTTCTTCGTTTGTCCGTTAAATATGGAATTTGAATTACATAACTATCAAGTGTTAAACTTTCTATAAACGTTTCTTTGGTTTCGATGATTTTATCTGTAATCAAATCGCGATATTGCCGGCTTACTTTAATTGCGCTCGCAGTAGTATGGTCTAATTTATGCCCCAGAAAATAAATACTTATAATGGGCAACCCTGTTTTGCGTATTCTATTTTCTATTTTTATTTTTTGAACATTTTCTTTGTTTGAGAATTGCTCTCCAAGGTATTTGCGAAAACGCATTATATCGGTTGGAAATTTGGCTTTTTGAAGTTCTATTATTACACTTTTATATCCTTCGTTGGTTTTTATTTTTGCCGAAAAATCAAGACGATAAACAGTAAAAAACGGTCCAAGTTTAGATTTTCTTTTCGGTTTTTTATTATTGGTGGTAACTATTTCTTGTGGTAGAAACGATAGTTGCTCTATATTTTCACCAATAATTGACGAAATCATCAGTTTTGCAATTTTACCATCTTCCATTAAGTATTTGAAAACCACATCATATATTGGATTTGCTATTTGCATAACTTTAATTTTTAATTTTAGCAAAGTTACAAAACTTATCAATTATCACAAAATCAATTTAAGCACCAGTGCTATTTTATCTATCAAAACTATCCTAGTTTGTATTCCATCACATCGGAATGTTCTTCCAAGAAATGCAATACTTCGCTGGTTATGTTTACTTTGTAATTGTTAGAGTGCATTTGTACCCACGTTTTAGAGTCGGGTTCGTAAATCAAGAAACGTAGCTCGGCATTGCCTTTGTTGGTTTCTATCATGTGTTTTATTTCTGTAATGATGTTTGTAGTTAGCTTTTCGATAGGAATTTTGAGCGACAACGATTTGATGCGGTCTTTTAAGTCCGAAAGATATTCTATTTTATTTATTTTGTATTCCAGTTCGTTAGTATCTCCCCACGATTTTTTTTGCACTCTACCTGTGATATACAATGAAGTACCTTCGTACATGAAATCGCGATAAGTAGTGTAATCTTTTCCGAAGAATGAAAATTTGTACGAACTCGAATAATCTTCGAGCGTGATAGAGCCAAAAGGCTTGCCTGTTTTTGTGGTTTTGTGCTCCACAGCGGTAACAATTCCTCCAACTTTTACGTCTTGATTATCCATCGCAGGCATATCTTCAAAATCGGAAAGCTGTTTGTTAGAAAATTGCATTAGCTCCAAACGAAAATCGTCGAGTGGGTGAGCCGAAATGTAAATGCCCACCAAATCCTTCTCTTTGTTGAGGCGTTCGAGTTTTCCCCACGTTTCGGCAGGTTCGGGCATAGGCTTTTTGATGTCGGCACTGCCGCCACCCATGCCGCCGAAAAGCGAATTGTGGTTTTGGCTTTGGTCGGTGCGGAAACTGTTGCCGTATTTGAGCAAAGTTTCGATAAACGATTGTCCGTTGGTATCCTCTTTGAACATTTGTTCGCGGGTTACACCTGGCATAGAATCGAAACCTCCGGCAAGAGCAAGCGACTCAATGGTTTTTTTATTTACAGTGCGTAAATTTACACGCTCTACAAAGTCGTAAATGTCTTTAAAATCGCCACGTTCGTCGCGCTCATTGATGATGTCGAGCACTGCTGCATCGCCAACGCCTTTTACTGCGCCCATTCCAAAGCGCAAAGCACCTTGCTTGTTTACAGTAAATTTGGTGTAACTTTCGTTTACATCGGGACCTAAAATCGTTAGTCCCATGCGGCGAGTTTCGTCCATAAAGATGGTTATTTTCTTTATATCGGAAAGGTTTCTGCTCAAAACGGCTGCCATAAATTCGGCAGGATAATGCGCCTTAACGTAAGCTGTTTGATACGAAACGTAAGCATAACAAACCGAGTGCGATTTGTTGAAAGCATACGAAGCAAACGCTTCCCAGTCGCCCCAAATTTTGTCGGTAAGCTTTTCGGCTTTGGCTTCGTCGCCGCCAATGGGTTTCATAAATTCGGGATTGGCTTTGCAACCGGCAGTGAATAAGACTTTAAGCTCATTCATCATTTTTATTTGCTTCTTACCCATTGCTTTACGCAAAGTATCGGACTGTCCGCGAGTAAAATTAGCCAAAGCCCGCGATTGAAGCATTACCTGCTCTTGGTAAACGGTAATACCATAAGTATCTGCAAGAAAATCAGCCATCAAAGGGTGATCATACACAATTTTCTCTTCGCCATGTTTACGTCTGATGAACGATGGAATGTATTGCATAGGACCCGGACGATACAAAGCGTTCATTGCCACAAGGTCTTCAAAACGATTGGGCTTTAAAGCACGCAAGTGTTTTTTCATTCCGGGCGATTCAAACTGAAACAACGCGGTAGTTTCGCCTCGCGAATAAAGCTCGAAGGTTTTGGGGTCGTCGAGGGCTACATTGTCTATATCTATGGTAATTCCTTTGCTTCGTTTGATGTTTTCGAGGGCTTCCTTTATAATAGATAAGGTTTTAAGCCCAAGAAAGTCCATTTTTAACATTCCAACCGATTCTACAAACTTTCCATCGTATTGAGTGATAAGCAAATCCACATCTTTGACGGTACAAACAGGAATATTGTTCATCAAATCTTCCTTGCCAATGATAATACCGCACGCATGAACTCCGGTTTGTCGTACCGAACCTTCTAATTTTTCGGCAAACTTAAAGGTGCTCGAAACCAAATCGTTGTTAGAGTTATACGCTTGTTTTAGTTCGGGCACAGCTTGAAAAGCTTCTTTGAGGTTTTTGGCATCGTCGGGAATCAATTTGGCGTATCTGTCCACTTCCGAAAGAGGCATTTTGTGCACACGAGCAATGTCTTTGAGTGCCATTTTCGATGCCATAGTACCAAAAGTAACAATGTGCGAAACTCTTTTAGCTCCGTATTTATCTACTACCCAGTCGAGTACTTGTTGGCGACCGTCATCATCAAAGTCGATATCAATATCGGGCATCGAAATACGGTCGGGGTTAAGGAAACGTTCAAAGAGTAGGTCGTACTTTATGGGGTCGATGTTGGTGATTTGAATAGCATACGCCACGGCAGAGCCAGCGGCAGAACCGCGTCCGGGTCCAACGATTACGCCCATTTCGCGTGCAGCTTTTATAAAATCCCAAACAATAAGGAAGTAACCAGGGAATCCCATTTTTTTGATTGTTTCCAATTCAAAATCAATTCGTTCCTGAATTTGAGGCGTTAAATTGTCGCCCCAGCGTGCGTGCATACCTTCGTAGGCAATGTGTTTGAGGTAATCGTCTTCGTTGGTGAAGCCTTCGGGCAAACCAAAGTCGGGCATAAGTGGGTCTGAATTGATTTTGTATTCTTCCACTTTGTCGGCTATTTCCATGGTATTGGTAACGGCTTCGGGCACATCAGCAAAAAGTTTGCTCATTTCGGCAGGCGATTTGAGAAATTCTTGCTTGGTGTATTGCATACGAGTAGGGTCGTCGAGGTCTTTGCCGGTATTTAGGCAAATGAGTCTGTCGTGGGCTTCGGCATCGGCAGCATAAATAAAATGCACATCGTTAGAAGCTATTACTTTGACGTTGTGTTTTTTAGCCAGCTCAAGCATGGCTGTATTTACTTTTACTTGGTTTTCGTATATTTCGGAATCTTTTTTAGGATTGCCTGTTTTGTGTCGTTGCAGTTCGAGGTAAAAATCGTCGCCATAAACTTTTTTGTGCCACCTTATGGCATCTTCGGCAGCTTGCATATCGCCTTTCATAATGTGTTGCGGCACTTCGCCACCCAAGCAAGCCGAGCAAACAATAAGCCCTTCGTTGTATTTTTCGAGCAATTCTCTATCTACCCTTGGTCGGTAATAAAGCCCATCGATGTAGGCAAGCGATGAAAGTTTCATTAAATTGTGGTAGCCTATTTTGTTTTTTGCTAGCACAATCAAATGATAGCCCGAACGGTCTATTTTTTCAATTTTATCGAAGCGCGTGCGGCGTGCTACATAAGTTTCGATGCCCAAAATGGGTTTGATGCCTTCGGCTAAAGCTGCTTCGTGAAACTTCTTCACACCAAACATATTACCGTGGTCGGTAATAGCAATAGCGGTCATGCCATCGTTTTTTGCTTTCTTTACCAGGTCTTTGATGTTGGAAGCTCCATCGAGTATCGAGTATTGCGTATGTACGTGTAAATGAGTAAAATTGTTCATTATTGTTTGTTGTATTTATAGTCGTATAGAGTTTTCAAAAATACGCAAACATTTTTTATTAAAATAGAGGTGTTGAAAAGTATTTCGGCTTTAAAATACTTAATTTGGTGCAAATCAATTACTACAAGCTTGCAAAAAGTTATCAACAAAAGGTTAGAAGATAATAATGAAAAGTGAAACTTTAATAGTTCGTTAAACTTTGCCAAAGTGCAGTTTGTTAATTGCTAAATAGTTAATTATCTTCACAATAATCAGAATAAGTAAACTTTGGCAAAGTTCTGTTATTTAATTCATTAGAAAAAAAATAACGAAGTATTGAAACTTCAGACGCAGTAGAAATAAGTAGCGAACCAAAATTAATTGTCTATTTCGCTTGCCAAGTGCTTAAAAATAAGTAAATAGCGTCTGAAAGAAAAGCCCTTTCTACTATTTGTATTCTTTTCGAGATGTAAAAGTTGTGGTTTCGCCAAATAAATTAGTAATGCTTAATCCTCCTGTTACTTCTGCCATTACTTCGTATTGGTCTTTGACTATGCCCATACGAATTATGTGATTTAAAATAATTCCAGACTTTCGCAATGCTTCGCCAATTAATTTTGTTCTGTGGCATTGGGCAGGATTGCCTTCACTGCACATTATTACAAGGTTAATTTGCTGTTGGCTTGCCAAAATTAAAGTTTGTAACGCTTCAATAAAAAAATCTTTCTTTCCTATTTTTTCATAATCAACTTTTCCTTTTGTATAACAAGTTAAATCAGAAGGTATTCCTCCTAATTGTTCGCCCAAATAAAGGTAATTAATTTTATTCTTTTTAAGACTGTTCTCTAGTTCTGATTTATCGAATTGAGGATTCTTCTTTGAATATGGTTTTGACCTTACATCAATGAGAGTTTGAATATTAAAGTAATTTACTTGTTTAATAAGTTCCTCTATTGTTTTATTTTCGTGCCCTATCGAATATAGTGTAGATTTTTTCATCTCGCAAAGTTATATTTTTTTTGTAACTATTCAACTAGTTTAAACTATTGATAGCGTAACTTGATAGTAACCGAAATTAACGAATTGTTACATTGTTAAATTGTTCTATTGTTATTTTATCATGAAAAATTGAAAAATTTACAATCTTAGCGAACTTTTTCAAAAAGCCACCATTTTTTTACGCTACCAATAGGTTACTAAGAGGTTGTTTAAATATTTTAAAGAATAATTTAATGCAACTCAAACTAAAATATAAATAATTGTAAATCAATAGCCCCGACCTTTAGGTCGGGGCTAATTAAAATAAAATTTAAACAACCTCTAACTGGTCTGTTTATTTTGATAAGAATTTTAGTAGTTGTTTTCTTGCACGTTTTAAATAAGGGAATAAGGTTAGATTAATTGTTACAATTATTTAGTTACTAAGGTTTAAGAAATAAAAGATAAGGTTTTTAAGGACGTAATAAAATTTAACAAAGAGTATTTAATTATTTTCTATAAAAACCTTATTTTTAATTTTTTAACCTTAGTAATAAAGCAAATAGCACAATACTAACCTTATTCCCTTATTAAAACGCAATAGTAGCGTGAAAATTAGTTACAAAAAAAATTATCAAAATAAACAGACCAGTTACTAACCTTGGTTACATGATTCTTAATTTCGATTTTCCATGCTTACGTGTTAATTAATTTATTGTTAAAATGCAATTTAAAATAACAGTACCCCATCTCAAAAGGGGGTATAGTTTAAATAAACATTAATAAATGAGAAATAGGTGTATTAAATTTGGGGGTCTGTTTGATAAAATATATTTTTGCAAACATAATTAACAAAAAGATTACTCAGTAAAAAAAAGCCTTATGAAAAAAGTAGAAGCTATTATTAGGAAAACAAAATTTGAAGAAGTGAAAAAAGCATTGAACCAAGCAGGTATCGAATTTTTTACTTATTGGGACGTGCGCGGCGTAGGAAAAGACCGAGAAGAAAGAACCTATCGTGGTATTAATTACGACACAAGCTCAATCGAACGCACCATGCTTTCGATTTATGTACGCGACCATTTTTTGGAACGAACAGTTACAAGCATTCAAACCGCAGCAAAAACCGGAGAAATAGGCGATGGGAAAATATTTGTGTCGGAAATTGAAACCGCTTACCGCATTCGCACAGGCGAAAAAGGCGGCGAGGCTCTTTATATAAAAGAAGAAGAAGAATAGCGGTGAGCCTCTTTTTATTTTAAACAAAAAAAAACGACAGAATTTAAAGTGCAGAAAAAAACTACGTGTAAGCCTTTGGGCTTTGTACACAACTTCAAGAAAAGTGCTTTGATTCAAAATTTTAAACAAAAAAAATCATAACAAAAGATAAATTATGGAAACAATTTCAATATCATTAGATACCGTTTGGGTATTGCTGGCTACAACTTTGGTGTTTTTGATGCAAGCCGGATTTGCACTGGTAGAAACAGGCTTGACGCGTACAAAAAACACTGGAAATATTATTATGAAAAACTTTCTGGATTTTGCAATCGGAAGTGTTTTGTTCTGGATAGTGGGTTATAGTTTGATGTTTGGGCTAGATGTAGCAGGTATCGTGGGTTTTCCCGATTTTTTTTCAGACAATAGTTACAACAAAACCATACCCGATGCCGCATTTTTGATGTTTCAAACGGTTTTTGCTGCTACCGCCGCTACTATTGTGTCGGGTGCAGTTGCTGAACGTACTAATTTTGAAGCCTATATATTATTTAGTGCCGCTATTACTCTTTTTATTTATCCTATTTCGGGTCATTGGATTTGGGGCGGCGGTTGGCTTTCGCAACTTGAAACTCCTTTCCACGATTTTGCAGGTTCTACGGCGGTACACTCGGTAGGTGCTTGGGCTTCGCTGGTGGGCGTAATTATGGTGGGACCTCGTTTGGGTAAGTACAACGGCAAAGCCAATGCAATTCCAGGGCATAATTTGGGAATGGCAGCTTTGGGAGTTTTTATCTTGTGGTTTGGTTGGTTTGGATTCAATGCCGGCTCGCAATTGGCGGCTTCGGGCGAAGAGAATGCAAAAATGATTTCGCACATTTTTCTTACTACCAACTTAGGTGGTGCTGCCGGACTTTTATCGGCGTTGGCAGTAACATGGATTAAGTACAAACGCCCTGGCATTAGCTTGTCGCTCAACGGTGCGCTTGCCGGATTGGTGGGAGTTACAGCAGGTTGCGATGTTATTAGCCCTTCTGGCGCGGTGCTTATTGGAACCATTGTAGGCATTGTAATGGTTTTTGCGGTTGAATTTATCGACCAAAAGCTTAGATTCGACGACCCTGTGGGTGCAATTAGTGTGCATGGAGTTGGTGGGATTTTAGGCACTTTGTTGGTGGGCATTTTTGCAACCAAAGGTGGTTTATTGTACAACGGCGGCTTTAGTTTGCTCATTTCGCAACTAATAGGAATTGTAACCGTTGGCATTTGGGTAATTGCAAGTTCGTTTGTGGTGTTTAAAATAATAGACAAATTGGTAGGTTTGCGTGTTCCTAAACGTGTAGAAGAAGAAGGCTTAGACCTTTACGAACATGGCGAAACTGCTTATAATTAATTGTTCCATTGTTAAGTTGTTCTATTGTTATTTTATTATTAAAATTTTAAAAACTACAACTTTAGCTAAATCAATTAATTAATAATCTCTAAATTAGAAATTTCTAATTAAAGTCTGTCAAATATACTCAAAATAGCTAGCACCGTTCTTTAGGGCGGTGTAAGTTATTTTGAGTTTATAAACAAACCTAAATCGTATAAACTAATTTTAATCATTTACTTATTTTCAATTATTTAAGCATAAACTAATTCATTATTTTTTTCTGTTTTAGGTTCTAATCCAAAAATAGTTAGGTAATCAAGTTTTACTAGAATGTTTAAATAGAATGAAATTGGAAGTTCAAAACCTTTGACATCAATTGCTCCAATTGCAGCTAATGCATCTGCTATTATGGAAAAATATTTTTCTTGATAATCGCCTTCAACCATTGCATCTTCCGCCCAAATAGCTAAATCATTGGCTGTTATACGGCGGTTTAAGTATTCTAATATCTTATGTGCTAAAATTTCTTTCGTTATTTTCATAGCTTAAATAAAATTGTATGTTAATATACCGATTGCAATTAATAATAAAATAGATAAAATAATGTGCCCTTTGTTAATTGGAAACTTTTCATGAATTTAAAAAAACAAAAAAAACATTCAGCACCTCCCAAGCAAAAAACAAACCGCACAAAGCGGAAATATCTTAAAAACAAGTTGATTTTTCATTTCCGCTTAATAGCCACATTACCAAACTTATCCACTATTTGACGGTACGCAGTGGGTGAGAGAGGCTCACCCACAGTTATTTAGACTGTGGGCAGTTTACTCGATTATCATCTTCTTTTTATTCATTCAATCCGTCAATTACATTAGATATACATTAAATATTTGCTGATATTCAATCATTTACTTATTTATCTG
>JFJP01037328.1_pt1 | contig 32034 bp, 28 predicted proteins | sample 431651 | NCBI WGS metagenome assembly JFJP01 (sample SAMN02602958, study PRJNA72255) | Microbial mat metagenome, whole genome shotgun sequencing project. | biome: fresh water; feature: sink hole; material: water; isolation source: purple microbial (photo- and chemosynthetic) mats found in... | reverse complement strand
ATTTCTTTCCTTTGCACCGCAAAATTAATAAAGAATTTTTATTTACAAACTTAAAAACAAAAATTATGTCAGAAGTTGAAGCAAAAGTAAAGGCTATTATCGTAGACAAATTAGGTGTAGAAGAGGCAGATGTTGTAGCTGCAGCTAGTTTTACTAACGACCTTGGAGCTGATTCATTGGACACAGTAGAATTGATTATGGAATTTGAAAAAGAATTCGGCATTTCTATTCCAGACGAACAAGCAGAAAAAATTACCACTGTAGGCGAAGCTATCGCTCACATTGATGCATTACAAAAATAATTTTACTCCCTAAGTATTAAGTATGGAATTGAAAAGAGTAGTAGTAACAGGTTTAGGCGCCATTACTCCATTAGGATCTAATGTCATGGAAACATGGGGAAATATCCTTAATGGTGTAAGTGGAGCAGCTCCTATTTCTTATTTCGATACTTCTAAATTCAAAACAAAGTTTGCTTGTGAAGTAAAAAACTTCGATCCGTCGAAGTTTTTTGATCGTAAGGAGGCACGCAAGTTAGATTTGTACGCGCAGTATGCAATAGCTGCTGCAGATGAAGCATTGATAAACTGTGGAGTGAATTTAGAAACGGTCGATAAAGATGAAGTAGGTGTGATTTTTGCAGCAGGTATTGGCGGAATTAAGACCTTTGAAGAGGAAATTGGATACTATTATGCAAATATAGAACAAGGTCCAAAATTCAATCCGTTTTTTATTCCAAAAATGATTTCCGATATTGCTGCTGGACAAATCTCTATCAAGTACGGTTTTCACGGTCCCAACTATTCTACATGTTCGGCTTGTGCTTCTTCAACTAATGCTATTATTGACGCGTTTACGCATATTCGTATGGGTAAAGCCAACATGATAGTAGCTGGTGGTGCTGAAGCAACTATCACGCCTGGAGGTATGGGTGGCTTTAATGCCATGAATGCAATATCAACACTGAATGATAATCCTACGGGAGCTTCGCGTCCATTCAGTAAAAGCCGAGATGGATTTGTGATGGGTGAAGGTTCTGCTTGTTTAATTCTTGAAGAATTAGAACATGCTATTGCTCGCGGGGCAAATATTCTTTGCGAAGTAGTTGGCGGAGGAATGTCTGCAGATGCATATCATCTTACTGCCACACACCCTGAAGGACTAGGTGCCAAATTAGTGATGAAACGTGCATTGAAAGATGCTGGATTAAATCCTGAAGATATTGATTATATCAATGTTCATGGTACATCTACCCCTGTTGGAGACATTTCTGAATCAAAAGCAATTAAAGAAGTTTTTGGTGAACATGCGTATAAGCTAAACATCAGTTCTACTAAATCGATGACTGGCCACCTTCTTGGTGCTGCTGGTGCTATCGAGGCTGTTTTTTCGGTGTTGTCTGTTGTTAACGACATAGTTCCACCTACCATAAACTTTACAGCAGGAGATGAAGACCCTGAAATTGATTACAATTTGAATTTTACCTTTAACAAGGCACAAAAAAGAATTGTGAATGCAGCACTATCAAATACATTTGGTTTTGGCGGTCACAATGCAAGTGTTATTGTAAAAAAATACGTAAAATAACTTCGTGATTAAAACTATCTTTCGAAAAATAAGGCTCATTTCGAACGCTCGAAAAGAGCCTTATTTTTTATTCTATAAAGTGCTGGGGTTCTATCCCGATAAAATTGAATATTACCAATTAGCAGTAAGGCACAAGTCCGTTTCTATTCCTACCGAAAGTGGTCACAACTTGAGTAACGAACGACTAGAATTTCTAGGCGATGCAGTACTCAATTCTGTTGTAACTGATATTCTCTATCGTAAATACGAAGACCAAAGAGAGGGCTTTTTGACAAATACCCGTTCTAAAATTGTAAAAAGAGAATCCTTAAACCAGTTGGCGGTGGAAATTGGATTAGACAAACTAGTAATAGTTACCAAATATGTCAATTCGCATACAAATAATAATATATACGGCAATGCGCTAGAAGCATTAATGGGCGCTATTTATTTAGATTACGGTTACAAACATTGTAAAATGTTTGTGGAAAAACGATTGTTTCTAACGTATGTTAATTTGGATAAAGTGGCTGAAAATGAAGTGAATTTTAAATCTAAATTGATTGAATGGTGTCAAAAAAACCGTATTCAGCCCGAATTTATACTTATAGATGAAATTCTAAGTAAATCCAATAAGCATGTATTCCATTCCCAACTTGTCCTTGATGGAAAAATAGTATGCGAAGCTACAGGTGCTAGCAAAAAAGAATCTCAACAAAATGCTTCCCGAATTGCAGATCAAATGATACAATCTAATCCTAAATTTCTTGCAGAGATTTTAAAATTCAACAATGTAGCTGCTAAAATTCAAACCAATATTTCAAATCAGTAATGCGCTGTTAACGACTAGTTCGTAAACATTATTAAAAAGAGCTTTGTTTGCCATAAACTAAAGGATTTTTTATTATTTCGTAAGCTTTAAGTTGTGAGCCTTTTAAAAGCCAAAAATGCTCTCTTTGTCTTCGATTTGTAAAACCAAAAATTAAAGAATTATCATGGAAAAGCCCTATTTCACCCAATTAATTACTTTACAGGCAACTAAATATGGTGGTAAACCTGCATTGCTTCAGCGTAATAATCTCAATGAACAATGGAGTAAAATAACTTGGACTGATTTTGCAAGTCAGGTGAACTACGTTGCCAATGCATTTTTAGAACTTGGTGTTAAAGAACAAAGTTGTGTCGGACAGTTTTCACAAAATAAATCTGAGAATTTAATTGTGGACTTTGCACTTTTTGCTAATCGTGCTATTGTGGTACCAATGTATGCCACTTCTACAGTATCCCAAGTAGAGTTCATTGTAAATGATGCTGAAATTGAAATTATTTGTGTTGGCGATCAGCAGCAATTTGATATTGCGATGGAAGTATTGGTTAATTCTAAGTTCCTAAAAAAAATTATTGCCTTTGATAATACCATTTTAATATCAAATTCCAACAAGGCTATCTTTTTTTCCGAACTATTGACTATCGGCCAACAATCACAAAAACAGCCACTAGTACAGAAAAGACAAACCGAAGCCTCGTTGAAGGATTTAGCTTGTATTTTATATACATCTGGCACCACAGGCAATCCTAAAGGGGTAATGCTTTCTCATTTATGTTTTAATGAAGCCATGCGAGGCAATAGCCAAAGGCTTTCATCCATCTCTGACAAAGATATTTCCGTTGCATTTTTACCTCTTTCACATGTCTTTGAGCGCACTTGGTGTTATTTGTGTTTGTTCAACGGGGTTAGTATTTATCTAAATTTACGACCTGTCGAAATATCACAAACAATACAAGATGTACGCCCAACTCTAATGTGCGCTGTGCCCAGGTTTTGGGAAAAAGTCTATTCGGCAGTAAACGACAATATGTCCAAATTCTCGCCTCTTAAGCTTGGTGTTGTTGCCTGGGCTATGGCTGTAGGAAAAAAACACAATGTTGACCACTTAAGATTAGAGAAAGCTCCCAGCATCTTCTTGAAATTGAGGTATTTTATAGCCGATAAGTTGATATTCTCCAAAGTAAAAAAGAAACTTGGGTTAGAAAATGCAAATATACTTCCAACAGCTGGCGCAAAACTTTCGGATGAAATTGCCCTGTTTTTTCGCACAATCGGCGTGCCAATTGTATATGGATATGGTTTGACTGAAAGCACAGCCACAGTAAGTTGCTTTGAATATACAGGCTACGAAATAGGAACTGTTGGTAGTATAATGCCAAACCTTCAAGTGAAAATTGGTCATGAAAATGAAATCCTACTCAAAGGAGATACCATTTTTACCGGTTATTACAGAAATGCTGAAGCTACTAATGCTGCATTTACTCCCGATGGGTGGTTTAAAACAGGCGATGCTGGCTATATGAATGGAAACGCCATTGTGCTAACTGATAGGATAAAAGACTTATTTAAAACTTCCAATGGAAAATATATTGCACCACAGGAAATTGAAACTCGTCTTAGTTTGGATGCATATATTGAACAAGCTGCTACTATTGGTGACGAGCGTAATTTTGTTACAGCCATCATTGCGCCCGCCATTCCTGCAATTGAGGAGTATGCACAAAAACAAAATTTAAAATACAATGATATTGATGAATTATTAGCCTTGCCAGTCATTCATGATTTAATAAAAGCTAGAATTGAGATAGCTCAAAACGGTATGTCAAACTATGAAATGATAAAGAAATTTATATTGATTAAAAAAGGATTTACAATTGAATCAGGCGAGTTGACAAACACCCTGAAAATGAGACGTGCGGTAATCCTTCAAAAATACAAATTAGAAATTGAGGCAATGTACAATAGCTGATAATAACAGTGAGTATTTACAATTGCTTTAAACCATTAAGATGACATTTGCATTTTCAGTTACCACCATTTAAGAGGCAGAACAACAATTTCATTATCATTGCTCAATGTTGTATTTATTTATTATCTTTGTTCCGTCAAATAAATAAAAATACAATTTTATAAACTAGAGAGTATGTTATTAGAAAAAATTGGAATCAGTGCAGGTTTAATTTGGTCAACTTTAGAAACCGGCGAAAAAAACGTAAAAGCCATAAAAAAAACTACTAAATTGGCCGAAAAAGAATTGAATTTAGGCCTAGGCTGGTTAGCTCGCGAAGGTAAAGTGAAATTTAACGAAATCGATGGCGAATTGTTTGTAAGTTTAGGCTAAATGACCTTTCTGAGAAAAAAAGCGAGAAATTAATCTCGCTTTTTTTTATAGAACACATTCAAATGACTGGATTTTATTTTTTTTGATTTTATTTTTTTCTTAAAACCTGACTTAAAAGCAAAAAGTTGACTTTAACGCAAATAGATTTGAATTTTTATAGTATAAAAGTTTCGTAAGTTCAAAAAAAAACGTATCTTTGCACCCGCTTTGAGAGAAAAGAGTAGTACAATTTAAATCAAATTTTCTAATCGTTAAATTTCGAAAGTGGCTCTCCAGATAGCTTTCGGGATAGTAGAATACGACGACAGAATATAAATGATGAAATAACGTTTTCGTCTTTCAATAAATTAAATGCGAAAGTAGCTCAGTTGGTAGAGCACGACCTTGCCAAGGTCGGGGTCGCGGGTTCGAGTCCCGTCTTTCGCTCCAATAGTTATTAAGTTTATCTTGCCCGGATGGTGGAATGGTAGACACGAAGGACTTAAAATCCTTTGGCTTTACGGCTGTGCGGGTTCAAGTCCCGCTTCGGGTACGTTTTGATAAACTTTTTGACTACTAAGACCCCTCATAATCAATAGGTTGTGAGGGGTTTTTGTTTTGTCGGGTAACAAAATAGTAACAATGTTCAACCAAACAGAAACAAAAAGGCTCTTTATTGCCAAATAGGTTTCGTTACTATTGAGCACAAAAAAAACCGTTCCAAAATTAATTGAAACGGTTTTTTTAAGTTTGGGTTCGGGTGTTATTTTTTAAAAAGCCATGCCATCAAATAGCGCTCTGATATTTCATCTAGCCTTTCATATTTTTCAATCAATGCATCAAATTTCGAACTGTTTTTTGTTGGTTGACCTCGAAAGTTGTTTTATTTGCGCCTTTTAATTGCCAAAACGCATCAACTTTGTACTCACAGTTTTTATTTAAACACAATTATCTGATATTTTTTTTCTCAAAATAAAGTCTATTTCGAAACGATTCCCCAGCTTTAAATTGCTGGCTCGATAATATGATTTTTATCATAAAATAAGATTGTATTACAGACGTACTAATACCAACAATATATTTTTAACGTATTACTTCAACTAAACAATTTTACTTTAATGCTAAAATTTAGGCAATAATTTTTTTTTTAGGCAAAACACAAAAAAAAATACAAAATAAGAGATTTGCCTTTGAGAATCATTGCTATACATCCTCTGTATTAAGCTCATTTTTTTACGAATAATTCTTACTCATGATGATACGGTTCGCCTTTCAAAATGGTCATAGCCCTATATAGTTGCTCCACAAAAATTAAACGTATCATTTGATGCGAAAAGGTCATGAGTGATAGTGAAATTTTAAAATTGGCACGGGCATACACTTTTTCCGAAAAACCATAAGGGCCACCTACCACAAAAATCAAATGCTTATGTGAAGCTAGCATTTTTTTTGAAATATACTCCGAAAACCCCATGGAGGTAAATTGCTTACCTTTGTCATCTAGCAACACAAACTCATCGCTAGTCTCTATTTGCTTCAATATCAGTTCCCCTTCTCTTTCCGTTTGTTCAAAAATGGATAGGTTTTTGGTGTTTTTTAGTTCAGGTATCACTATCATTTCAAAAGGGATATAGAATTTCAATCTGCTTTGATACTCTTCGCAAAGTTTTATAATCTGCGAATTTGTTGTTTTACCTACAGTTAAAAGTGTTATTTTCATTCATTCATTTTTTATTGTTGCGTTTGGCTTGTTATTTGTAATATATAAATTTGTTGCAAATATAGGTCTGCACTAAATTAAAAAGTGTACTTTTGTAAACTGATTTTCAAATGGAATACAAATATGGTGTTTTTAAAGGAGAAATCGGTTGCATTGAAAAATATTTCACAAAAAAATCAATTCAAAATGAAAACAATTAAACTATTATTGTTCAGCTTTATTCTTTTTGCTGCAATTCCCAACCTACATGCTCAGGCTGTAGAGGTTCCTAGTGGAATAATTTCTGCCCTAGATGAGGGAAGTGCGGGTTCACTATCAGGCTACTTAAATGACAATGTAGAATTGGTGATAGGCGCTCAAAATGATGTGTTTAGTAAGCAGCAGGCTACAGGGATAATTGCTGAATTTTTCCGCAAAAATCGTGTAAATAGTTTTGAGCTTTTGCACAAAGGTAATAAAGATGCAGCCAGTTTTGCTATTGGAACATTAAAAACTGGATCTGGCACTTATCGTGTATATATTTTAACTCGAAAAAACGAAATTCAACAGCTTAGAATAGAACCTTCCAATGACTAAGGAATTTAAACAACTAATAGATTTATGGTTTGCCGAAGATATTGGCGATGGCGATCATACTACATTATCTTGTATCCCTGCTTCAGCAATAGGAAAATCACAACTTATAGTTAAGGAAAATGGAGTGTTGGCCGGAGTAGAAGTGGCACGACAAATATTTCATGCTTTTGACTCGGAACTCCAAATGACTGTATTTATTAATGATGGAGCTAATGTAAAGGTTGGAGACGTGGCTTTTGAGGTAGAAGGGAAAATTCAATCGCTGCTACAAACAGAACGACTGATGCTTAATATTATGCAGCGCATGAGTGGGGTGGCTACTCGCACTAGAGAGTACGTGAAAGTGCTTGAGGGTACCAAAACCCGAGTGCTTGATACACGGAAAACGACCCCTGGTTTAAGATTACTCGAAAAACAAGCAGTGAAAATTGGTGGTGGTGTTAATCACCGTATTGGACTTTACGATATGATTCTTTTAAAAGATAATCATGTTGATTTTGCTGGTGGAATTGATAAAGCCATTCTCAGATCGCAAAAATACATCAAGGAAAAAAGTAAAGATTTAAAAATTGAGATTGAAGTTCGAAATTTTGATGAATTGAAACAGGTGATGGAAGTGGGTGGCGTTGACCGTATTATGTTAGATAATTTTACTCCAGAGAACACTAGAAAGGCTGTAGAGTTAATTGATGGTAAATACGAAACCGAGTCTTCTGGTGGCATTACATTCGAGACTTTAAGATCCTATGCCGAATGTGGTGTAGATTATATATCGGTAGGGGCTTTGACCCACTCTGTTAAAAGCTTGGATATGAGTTTTAAAGCATTCTAGGGGTTCATTAATCAATACCACATACAAAAAAACGACAAATTCGAGAATGAATTTGTCGTTTTTTTTTGTATGTTCTGTTTTTGTTTTGAGCTTCGTTATTTAAACGTTTATTCATTAACGCTTTTATTTTGCTGACCGTTTTTATTTAAGTAGTATGTTTAATTTAAAAAACAATTTAACATCAAAGTATCTTGTATGCCAAGGTTACTGAAACACCGAACAAGAGATCATTGCTTTTTGAAGTACCACTGTTGGGATGCAGTCCATCTAAGAAATCGGATAAAGGAAATTGCCAACCGATTTCTCCTCCCAATAAGAAATTATTGTTGAAATCATATTGATAACCAAAACCGTATGGTATCATTCCTGTAAAGTCCGTGGTTTTTATATCTACATATTTTTTGTCTAACTCATCTTTTGTAAGCTTGTCGTCGAACTTATGAACGCTATTTGTATTTGCTATTCCAGCACCTAAAAACCCGTAAACTAAATTTGGTTTGAATCTACGAACTCTACCAAACCCAAATGTGTAAGTATATTCAGTCCTAACATTGAATTGAAGTATTTGTGAATTGAAGTCTAAACCCCTAGAAGATTCATTTTCAGTGCCAGTATAGCTGCCATACAAAATAGTGGCCTTGTATGCAAAATTGTTGGGCAATTTGTATCTAAACCCCAACGAAAAATCGGCATTCGTTCCATCCAAAAATGTTTTACTGAAGGGAGAGTCTTTAGAGTCACCAAAACAATATGCCGGACCAAATGTGGCAACTATAGTTCCAACAGTCGCTTTCCTACGCTTAATTTTTCCATTACGGCGCTGAGCATCGAGTTCTGTTATGAAAAGTATGAGAATTACTGATAGTAAGAAAATCTTTTTCATTGAATAGCTGTTATTTGTCTATATATTACTAAATAAAGGTGCAAATGTACAAAAAGATATTTGAAATCGCTAATAATATTAATGAGAACTGTTTTGGCCTTTTATTCATTTAAAATTTCAATTTGTGAAAAACATTAAATTACTTTTAATCAATATCTGGTTTTTAATATGTTTGTAATAATGCTATTAATTTTTTATATGTGTTGGGTGCGTAAATTAAATAATATCAATGCATTTAATTGACAGATATAAATGCATTTATGCGTATAATTGCTGCTTTTAGCTCGTTATGAAGAGCTTGTTTTCTTGATTTAATGCAATTGCAATTTGCTATTGATTTTTACAATATTTAGTTGAAAGCTGAATTATCCCAAGCCATTTTAGTTGTTTTAAATATAATATTTATTCAAAAGAATTACGATATTTTAATATCTAAAACTACTACCACCTACAAATTCTCGTAACAATGAAGTAGGTGGTATTTCCCTATCCTGGATGGGAACAAAGTAATTTAAGAATTTAATCAGTCTATGTGTTTCGGTATATTCATCACAGAATTTTGGAACTTCAGCCAGTATTGGTTCTGCATGTTTTTTTAACACTGCGAGTTCAAAAAGCAAAGCTGAATTAAACATTACATCCGCATTCTCTTGATACGGAAAAATCCATTTTTCTTCGCCACGTCTCACACTTGCCCAGCGAGCTATGGTTTGTCGTGCGCTGTAATTACGAAAACGATAATCGCGAATAATACGGCGCAATAATCGTGTATCTGCCGTTGGTATCCAATTGTGTTTATCGATGGAAATGGTAGTTAGAGCCGACACGTAAATCTTGAAAGTAGTTTCCAATGGAATGTCTTTTATCAAATCGGGGTTAAGCGCATGAATTCCTTCCATGATAAATACGCTATCCTCATTCAATTGTAGTTTTTCGCCTCGTAAATATCGTTTTCCGTCCTCAAAATTGAATGTTGGAATCTCTACCTCTTCTCCATTGAGCAACTGTTTTAAATGCTGATTGAAAAGTGGTAAATCCAATGCATTGATATGTTCAAAATCCCAATCGCCATTTTCGTCCAGCGGAGTTTCCTCTCGGCTCACAAAATAATTATCTAAAGACAATACTGCTGGCTTCAATCCATTTACATTTAATTGTATGGCAAGTCGCTTGCTAAAAGTAGTTTTGCCCGAGGAGGAGGGTCCCGAAACCAGCACAAACCGAACCTTTTGTGCCCGTTGCGAAATCATATCGGCTATTTTTCCAACTTTTTTTTCGTGCAATGCTTCCGAAATTTTTATGAGGTTGAAAGATTGATTGTTACGGCAGGCTATATTGAACTCACCTACACTATTCATATTCATGATTTTACTCCATCCTACATGCTCTTTAAATATGTCAAACATTTTGGGCAATAAGACTGTTTTTTCTAATTCAAACGGGTTCTCGCGGTTGGGCACTCCTAGCAGTAATCCATCGTAATAGGCTGTGAGGTCATATAATCCTAAATAATCGGTTGATGGCAATAAAACGCCATTGTAATAATCAATATAATTGTCGATTCGAAAAAAACGACAATAAGGATTCCCAAGGGTTTCAAAAAGAGCTATTTTGTCTTTCTCATTGGACTGATTCTCAAATAGTTCTTTTACGACTTTTGTTTGTTTTTCTTCGCTCACAATGGGTTTGCCTTGTGAAATAATTAAGTCAACACGGGTTTTTATTTTTGAAATAATAGGAGCAGTCAAAGGTTCACCCAGATTTTCGAGCTTACAATAATAACCCTTAGATATAGGATGCTCTATGCAAAGTGTAGCCTGTGGATATAGTTCCGAAATGGCTTTGGAAAGTACCATACACAATGTTCGTACATACACACGCATTCCCGAAGAGGTACTTGAATCAATAAACTCTATGTCTTTGGGTTTGTAAATTAAGAAATTCAAATCTTCCACTTTGTAATTTACTCGCGCAGCCACTACTTGATATTTTAATTCTATTTGCAAATTTTCAAAAACTTCAATCAGCGAAGTGCCTATTGGATAGGTATGATACGTTTTGGTGTTTTTGCAAAAAATGGTAACTTGTTTCTCCATAATGATTGAAATGTTATTTGTTGAAATTTTTTATGCAATTTTTTACTCTTTGAGCTGTTGTTTTATTCTTTTATTGACAAGAAAATAAATCGCGTAAAAATACATTATTTTTTTTAATTGTAATTGTTTGAGTGTCTCTTAATTTTGAATTACTTTTGTATCCTACAAATTTCATTGGAAAGTAAACGTTGCTTTCTTTTTTTAGATTAAAAATTAATTAAGAAGTCTATGAATTTATTTGATGTTTACCCGCTTTTTGACATCGAAATTGCAAAAGGCCAGGGCTGTAAAACTTATGATAGTCAAGATGTTGAATATCTTGATATGTATGGTGGTCATGCAGTGATTTCTATTGGACACTCTCATCCGTATTATGTTCAAAAAATGACACATCAATTAGAATCACTGGTTTTTTATTCTAATTCGGTGCAAAATAAATTGCAGGTAGAACTGGCGGAAAAGCTAGGAAAAGCCTCTGGGTACGAAGATTATGATTTGTTTTTGGTCAGTTCGGGTGCAGAGGCCAATGAAAATGCTTTAAAGTTGGCCTCATTTCATAATGGTCGAAAAAAAGTTATTTCTTTCAATAAAAGTTTTCATGGCCGAACCTCAGCTGCTGTTAAGGTAACAGACAATCCATCTATTGTTGCACCAATTAATGATGGTTTCGATGTAGATTTTATTGCTTTGAATGATATTGATGCTGTTCGCAAGTCCCTTAAAAACAATGATGTTTGTGCTGTAATTATTGAAGGAATTCAAGGAGTAGGAGGTATTCGTGTGCCCGATGTTGAATTTCTTAAAATGGTACGCGTTGAATGTACTGCTAGAGGAACCATTCTTATTTTAGATGAAGTACAGTCAGGATACGGTCGCAGCGGTAAGTTTTTTGCACATCAACATGCCGGTATTCGTCCCGATTTAATTACTGTAGCCAAAGGCATGGGAAACGGATTTCCTATAGGTGGCGTGCTTATCAGCCCTGTTTTTAAAGCCTCCCACGGATTACTTGGTACTACTTTTGGTGGAAGTCATTTGGCATGTACTGCTGCCATAGCCGTTCTCGATATTATTAAAGAAGAGCATTTGATGGAAAATGCCGAATGTATTGGAAAGTACTTGATAGATGAACTTAAAAAAATCCCACAAATTAAAGAGGTAAGAGGAATGGGATTAATGATTGGAATTGAATTTGATCAACCATCTAAAGAAATACGAAACCGCTTATTGTTCGATAAAAAGATATTTACAGGTGCAAGTGGTACTAATATTGTACGTTTACTTCCGCCGCTGTGCTTAACAAAATCTGATGCTAACCTGTTTTTGGACAGTTTCAAGTCGGTTCTGGAATCCGTATTAGCTATTTAATATTAAAATAATGAGAGTAATCCTTCTTCTTGTTGTCTGTATGTTCTTTGCGCTTCACGTTTGTGGACAAGAAAACATTGCTCAAGATAAAATTACGCTCAATACTGGCGAAGTCTATGTTGGAAAAATAGTTGTGAAAACTTCCGACATGATTATGCTTGCCACAAAAGAGGGTATGCGTTTTCAATTTCAGCTGCTTGAAATTGCAAAAATAGAAAGTGAAATTTCGTTGCAGAACAATGAAACCGAGAAAACTACCGATAAAATTCTAGTCCTCAAAAGTGATTTTGGAGGCTTGGTAGAGCTTACTGCTGGTGTTTCTAGTGCCAAATATAGTTTCGGTTGGTTGCCTAACACTCAATTATCTTTGCTTTTTGGACGAAAAAACAGCTTCGATGGAAGACTGTTTCTAGGTGCCGGAGTTGGATATAGCAGTACTTTTTTGACGTATAAATCATCTTCTGTGGCTTTTTTGCCTTTATTTGTTCGACTTCAAACTTCGCATACAAAAAAACGAACTACTCCTTTTGTAGGTATGGACACAGGTTATGCTTTTGCGCTAAATTCTGGCTACGCCGGCGGAGTGTTGGTAAAGATTTCACTAGGAATAATGCATAGAATAAGTTATAAAACATCCTTGATAGTTGGCGCTTATTCTGGTGTTCAGTCTTTTTCGGGAGAATTAATAGAGACAAATGAATTGGGCACTTTTTCCTACTACGGAAAAACAACCATGAATAATGTAGGGATGAAGGTTGGTTTAGTGTTTTGATTACGAATGGTCATGCGGGTTGTATATTATCATAATTTTGATACTTACATGCTTCTGACAATATAAGCAACTAGGTATAGAAACCCGTCAGTTTATTAATATCTAGGTATGGTTGCAGCCTAATTTTTTTTTTCAGCCGACCTTAGTTGATTTTTCCTCTGACCTTGCTGACAGTAAAAATAAAGAAAACGGCTGAAAATCAGGATTCAAAATCAGCCGACTAAGGTTCAATTAAGGTAGGAAATGTCAGCATTTAACTCATTTCCAATGCATCAACTTATTCCTCCCTCATTCTCCATAAATACACAATAACCACTAGTGCCATTGCTCCACTCATTACAAATAAGGTTTTGGCACCCAGCATGTACCAAATAATTCCAGCCATGGAACTTGCTAACATGGTGCATATACTTTGTAGTGCGGAAAATGTTCCAATGGCTGTAGCGGTGTCTTTCTTGTCGGAAATATTTGTTATCCAAGCTTTTGAGATGCTTTCGGTGGCCGACGCGTATAAACCATAAAGGAAAAATAAACCTAGAAACACATAAAGGTTGGTGTTTATGGAGAAACCAAAATAGACTACAGAAAACAATGCTAAACCAATGCTAAACATACGTTTAAGTCCAATTTTGTCGGCCAATGCACCTGCAGGGAAAGCAAACAGCGCATACACCAGATTGTAGAAAATATAAATGCCAATAACTTGTGTGTCATCCAGCCCAGCATCTTTTGCTTTGAGCAATAGAAAAACATCTGAACTGTTGAACAGGGTGAATAATAGCAAGCCAATCAACAATTTACGATATACAGCTGGACTAGTTTTCCAGTAGCCAAAAAAGGAAAAGAATGGAACTTTATCACGGGTTGGCGGTTTGGATTTTGTTTTGTCTTTGAGTAAAAGAGTGGTGATAATGGCAATCAATCCAGGAATAAATGCAATGTAAAACAGCATGATATAGTTTCCGGGATAAAAATACAGATATATTAGTGCAAACGTTGGTCCAATGGCTGCACCAACGGTATCCATGGCACGGTGAAACCCAAAAACAGTTCCTTTTGTTTCAGGCGTAGCTTCGTCGGAAAGGATAGCGTCTCGTGCGCCGGTGCGTATTCCTTTGGCAAAGCGGTCGGTGGTGCGGACAAAGAAAATCCAGACTGGATGCGTGAAAAATACCACCATCGGCTTGGCAATTGCACTTAAAATATAACCAGCCTGCACAAAGGGTACACGTTTGCCTGTAGAATCGGATAATTTACCAAAATATCCTTTGCTGAGCCCCGCAGTAGCCTCAGCCACACCTTCCAAAATGCCAATAATCATTATTGAAAACCCGATGCTTTTTAGGTAAATGGGCATTATTGGATACAACATTTCGCTGGCCACATCTGTAAATAGGCTTACAACGGATAATATCCAAACAATGCGCGAAATGTTTTTGAACATGATGTTATGTCCGTTAATAGTAAAATGGTTGTCGTTTGTTTTTTAATTTCAGATAATAAAACGTTTCAGATTAAATTATGAAAAATACACTGTATGAATTTAGTAAGTAATCGGATTTTATAGCAACGATATTACTGTTCCGTTGTTGGTGTGTATTTTATCCGAACGGGTTATAATTACCTGTTTTACACCAGCATATAGTGCTTCGAAGGAGTTTTCGAGTTTTGGAATCATGCCGCCTTGTATTATCCCATTCGAAACATATTTTTCAAATAGAGTGGGAGTGAGGTTGGTTATTACACTCTCATCGTCGTTTTCGTCAAGCAGTACGCCTTTTTTTTCGAAACAATACATAAGCGTTACTTCGAAATGTTTCGACAATGCTTTTGCAGCCTCTCCAGCAATTGTATCAGCGTTGGTATTTAGTAAGTTACCATTTTTGTCGTGTGTGAGGGGTGCCAATACGGGCACTACACCTTTGCCAATCAAATCAGCCAAAATATCGGCATTCACTTCTTTTACATCGCCCACAAAACCGTAATCAACTTCTTTTACGGGTCGTTTTTCGGAACGCATATAATTCAAGTCTGCACCTGTAAGACCAAGTGCATTCACGTTAACCGCCTGCAGGCCAGCCACTATTTGTTTGTTTACCAATCCGCCATACACCATGGTTACTACGTTCAGCATTTCCGAGTCGGTAATTCTGCGGCCATTCACCATTTTGCTTTCTATCCCAAGTTTGGCTGCCATGGCCGTTGCCGAACGTCCGCCACCATGCACCAACACTTTGTAACCTTCAATTTTTGAGAAATCAGCCAGCAGTTTTTTTAAACTTTCGGCTTCTTCTACTATTTTTCCGCCAACTTTTACTATGGTTAACTTCCCCTTAATTCCCGCCAAGTGAGGAGGAAAAGAAGTTTTATCAACTGAATTAATCATTTAGAATATCGTTTTTTCTTATTTGTTGTATCGTTTGTATTGTTGAGTCTGCTCAGAGAAGTCAATTTTAATTTTTTGTGTTCAAAAAAACTTATCGGAGTGGGCTCATCATTTTAGTCTTTAGAAGAAAAATGAAGTTTGTGAAAATATAACTTCCGCTTTTGGGAGTCAATTCTAAATCTCATTTATACCACTTTCCATCCTTTGGAGGGGTTTTGGGAATTTTAAAATTGTATCAGCGAGTGTATGTTTATTGCACCCTGTAATCGGGGTCGGCCATTTAAGAAAAGCAGTTCTATCAAAAAGCTGACATATACGCCATTGTGAGTGAAGTTGGTCAACAATTGGAGTGCTGCATTGGCACTTCCACCAGTTGCCAACAAATCGTCGTGTAATAAAACCACGTCGTTTTCGTCGATAGAATCTTTGTGTATTTCGAGCGAGTCTTGTCCATATTCTAAGTCGTAATCCACTTTGAAGGTGTCCGAAGGTAGTTTGCCCGGTTTTCTGAGTAGCACAAAACCCGCATTAAGTCTGTAGGCCAATATACTTCCAAGCACAAACCCGCGACTTTCTACGCCAACAACTTTCGTAATTCCTTTGTCTTTGTAGTAATCATACAAGCTATCGGCAATAAATTTCAGCACTTCGGCATCTTTCATTGCGGTGGTAATATCTTTAAATAAAATTCCGGGTTTCGGAAAATCTGGTACGTTCCTAATGGAAGCAGCTACGGTTTCTAAATTCATAATGAGGAAGCCTCCTAATCCCCCGAAAGAGGGGACATTACCAATAATAAGAGGGGCTATTGGATTTTTTAGATTGTTTTTAATTGGATAAATGAAGATCGTATGAGTATAGAAATAAATTTACTCTTACTATGTTTCATTCTGCGGAATATTATTGCCCTTACTCTCCCTCGCCATTGGAGATGGTGGGGGAGATGGTTTCTAACATTCTCTTTATCACTACTTGAGCCGATATTTCGCGGTTGGCAGCCTCCGGTATCACAATGGATTGTGGGCTCTCAATCACTTCGTCGGTCACTATCATATTGCGGCGCACAGGCAAGCAATGCATAAAATGAGCATTGTTAGTTACGGCCATTTGTCGCTCACTGACTGTCCAGCTGCGGTCGGTACTTAATATTTTGCCGTAATTAGGGTCTTGATACGCCGACCAGTTTTTGGCATAAATAAAATCGGCGCTTTCAAACGCCTTCATTTGGTCGTATTCAACGTGAGCTCCACGCACAAATTCTTCAGCCAATTCATACCCTTTGGGATGGGTAATTACAAAATCCACATCTGCTTCATTCATAAAATCGGCAAATGAATTGGGTACCGCTTGAGGAAGCGCTTTTGGGTGTGGAGCCCATGTAAGAACCACTTTGGGGCGAGCTGTTTTTTTGTACTCCTCAATCGTAATTAAGTCGGCAAAAGCTTGCAGGGGATGGCCTGTGGCCGCTTCCATGCTGAAAACTGGTTTGCCCGAATGCTTAATAAACTGGTTGATAATTGTTTCCTGATAATCAAATGATTTATCTTCCAAATTTGCAAAAGCCCGTACTCCAATAATATCACAATAGCTTGCCATTACAGGAATTGCCTCCAGAATATGTTCCGGCTTGTCGCCATCCATTATCACACCGCGTTCTGTTTCCAATTTCCATGCACCCGAATTGATGTCCAGCACCATAGTATTCATTCCCAGGTTCATACCAGCCTTTTGAGTGCTCAAGCGAGTGCGCAAACTGGAATTGAAAAATACCATCAGCAAGGTTTTATTTTCACCGATGTGCTTGTATCCAAAGCGATTTTTTTTAATTTCTATTGCCTCTTTCACAGCTTCCTGCAAATTGCCGAGGTCTTTTACGTTGGTATATGTTTTCATTGGCCACCTTTATCCCCCGAAGGGGGAATTGAAGTTAGTATTGTTTGTTTTATTTATGTTTATTCTCAAAGACTTGGTCTTAAAATCCCCTTCGGGGGACTTTAGGGGCCTTATTTTGGCTGCATTACTATCAACGGCAGCAGCATTTCTTCCAATGAAACACCTCCGTGCTGGAATGTATCTTTGTAATAACCAACATAATGGTTGTAATTATTTGGGTATGCAAAGAAATCGTCGTTGCAAGCAAAAATATATGCCGAGCTTACGTTTGGACTTGGCAAGCCTACTTTCGATGGTTGTAAAATCTCAAAAACTTCTTTCTTATTATAGCTTAAATTTTTGCCAACTTTATACCGCAAATTCACATTGGTATTCCTATCGCCCACTACTTTTATCGCTTTGTCCACCTGAATTGTACCATGGTCGGTAGTGAAAACAATCTTATAACCACGTTGTGCCATTGCTTTGAATAAATCGTAGGTTTTTGAATGTTTGAACCATGAAAGTGTAAGCGAACGATAGGCTTCAGCATCATTGGCCAGTTCACGCATCATTTTAGAGTCTGTACGCGCATGCGAAAGAATGTCAATAAAATTCATTACGCAAACGTTCAGTTGATTATTATCAATACGAGGCAGTTGCTCAATTAATCTTTCACAGGAATTTGAATCACTAATTTTATGATAAGAAAAGGTATAATTCTTTCTAAAACGTTGCAGCTGAGTTTGCAACAGGTCTTTTTCGAACAGATTTTTGCCCTCATCTTCATCCTCTTCAACCCATAGTTCAGGAAACATTTGCTGAATTTGTAACGGCATAAGTCCCGAAAAAATGGCATTTCGCGCATATTGAGTGGCGGTGGGAAGTATTCCACAATACATTTCTTCCTCGTTAAATTGATAAAATTCGCTTAGCATTTCACGGATAGCCTTCCATTGATCATACCTGAAATTATCAACCAAAATAAAAAATACTTTCTCACCTTTATCCAGCAATGGAAAAACCTTGGTTTTAAATAGATCAGGGCTCATAATTGGCTTTTTTTCAGGATTTTCAAACCAATTCACATAGTTTTTCTTGACAAATTTAGTAAAATTATTGTTGGCATCCGCTTTTTGCATTTGTAGCATTTCGTCCAGCCCACTATCTGTTTCAGCTAGCTCTAACTCCCAATATACTAGTTTTTTATATACTTCTACCCAATCTAGGTAAGTCAGCGTATCATTTATTTGCATGCCAATTCTTCCAAACTGCGATTGGTAGGTAGAGGTGGCATGTTCAGATACAATTTCTTTTTTGTGAATATTCTTTTTTAGGGTCAATAATATCTGACTCGGATTCACAGGTTTTGTTAAATAGTCGGCAATTTTATTACCAATTGCCATATTCATGATATTCTCTTCTTCGCTTTTGGTAATCATTACCATCGGAACATTTGGATCAATATCTTTTATCAATGCCAGTGTTTCTAACCCACTCAAACCCGGCATATTTTCATCCAAAAATATTATGTCAAAGCTCTCATTCTGACAAAGCTCCACGGCATCTTTTCCGTTTGTAGCCGTAACTACTTCGTATCCTTTATCTTCCAAAAACAAGATATACGGACTCAATAAATCCATTTCATCATCAGCCCAAAGTATGCGGTCTTTTTTCATATAATAGTCATTTATCCCAATAGGGTTAATAAGTTAGTTGTATAAATATTAAGAGTAATACTATAGCAAGTTTATAATTCCCTTTAGGGACCAAAGACGCTTTTATTTCAAGTAATACTCTTTCATAAAATCAAAGTAAACATCCAATTTGTCTTGTTGCATCATAGTGTTTAGGTTCTTTTGTGAGCCTAATAAATTTCTGTAATTAGCATTTTTCAAGCCCTCAAATAATGTTTTTTCTTTTATCATTCTCAGCAAATATGATTTTGCAATATTGGCATCGGCAAAGCTACCAATTATTATAATCTGTTCTTTATTAGCAGTTTCCAGTGTGGCTTTTAAATTCATTATGCCATAATTTATGCCATTATATGCATCAAAAGCGGCTTTTATTTTTTCAAAGTCTATACTTCCCGACAAAACATAAATAGCAATATAATGTGCTTCGTTTAGTCGGTAAGCAAATAGGTTTTTGTATAATGGAACATCTTCTACTTTTGGATCTACAGATACAATAGATGCAGGCTGCTTTGTGTTTATTGTTTCTTCTTTTGCAGACGTTTTTACTTCTGTTTTCACCTCAGTTTTTGTTGGTATTATTTCTTTTGGTTTTTCCTGTTCTTTCACTGCAGGCATTTCTGTCGCTTTCTCTTTTGGTTTTGAGCTGGTTGCGGTATTTTCTGTCTTTGTAGCAACTTTTTCAGTTATGTTAATGGTGGTGTTTTTTTTGCTATTTTTCTCTATCGACTTTGGAATACTTTCTTTACCATCTATATGTTTTTTTCTAAATAAAAGGTAATCATCTACGGTAAATCCCATTTTCAACAACCCAAAATTTTCATCAGAAATAATTATTTTTTCCACTTGTAATTCAGTAAACAAATCACCCAGCCCGTTTCCACTTCCTAATGTTTTATCATACCATAATGCCTCTTCGTAAGATTCTAAATTAGTAATTGACAGGGCATTTCTTGTGCTGTCTAATTTATTGGTTATTACCAAATCAAAATCTTTAATCATAAACCGAGAAAAATTAAACGATGCAATGTTATATTGCAGGCGGTTCATATTGCTGGTGTTCAAATTGCCAACTATCAACAATCTATGTTTCGTTTGTTTCTCTGTTGAAAATTGTTGCTTGCTATTAACTTCATCTATTTCTAATTTTGTAGTTTCATTCCTTCTTGTTAGCAATGAACCACTTGTGCTACCTGTTTTAGATTCTTTTCCTTGTTTCATAAGTGCCAAAATGTCTTTTGACATTGCGCTCACATCGCTTTCCGGGTATGCTAGAACAAGCTCGTTGAGTGCATTTTCAAATAAGTCGGAATTTTCTTTTCTGCCAATGCTCAATGCATTTAAAAACAGAAACTTAGGCATTAAAGTAGAAAGTGGGAAATTCTGTTTGATATAATTTACTTGATTAAAAACGGTTTGAAAATCACTTTTATTGTAAGCCTCATAAGTTAAGCTGTAAATGGAATCTTGTTGCTTGTACATACGTACAAGTCGGTCGCTATAATCGGGTTGAGCTAGAATTTCTGCATATTTACTTGTTGGAAATTCAGTCAAAAGTTTTGTTCTGTAGATGTTTGCATTCGATTCTTTTCCAAGTTTAGTTTCCATCAAATAGATTTGAAAATACACATCTGCTATTCGCTTGTCTTTTCCGAATCTACCAATAAAATCTTCAAATGTGCTGATAGCCATTGGAATATCTTCTACTTTGTCTTTGTAAATAAGCCCCATATTGAATAATGCTGTGGCCAATTCTGAGTTTGATTTTGTCAATTGCGCTGGAGTTATTGGTATCTGTTGCAAGTAAAAATCAGGATTTTTCACATCCGAAACTATTTCATTTTTAGAAATCGAGTCCAGCTTCATTGTGGTGTCGTTTTCGATAGACAAGCTGCTGTTCTCTTCCGCAAAAAGCGACGCAGTTTTGTTGGTTCTGCGCCAATTATCCTCTAATTTTCGTTTTCCCCATTTTTTCTGAAAATCAATTTGCCCATTTTTTATCAGATTTGGATTATAGAAATACCAATCGCCAGAGTTGCCGAAAGGATTTCCACCTCCTATTGGTGGCATCGATGCAAAATCTTCTTCGCCATTACCCTGCGTATTTTGTTTCGTAATTTCCTCCATATTCTTTTCATTGGTCGCTTTTTCGTCAGCAATCATTTTTTCTATTAGCTTGTTTACAACTTCAAGCCTGTCTTTCACTGGCAAAGTTGCAAGTAATTGCAAGCTATCTTGAAGCAAAACAATATCATTTTGAATCACTAATTCGCTCAAGGTTTCAGCAAGTTTTGTGACACGGGCAAAGTCATCTTGCTCATTAGTAATAATTTTAGCCGCTTGATCGTAACAAGGCTGGGCAAGTACATATTTCCGTTTGTTGTAATATATATCGCCCATTGTAATTAATGTAACTGCCTTGTCAATACCGTTTCGAGTACTTTTTTTTGTAGAAAGGTTGTAATTCTCAAGTGCATTTAAGGTGTCATTTTTTTGAAGATATGTGTTGCCTATTGCAAAATAAATTTGATCAAGGTATTCCTTATTATTCTTATTTTTAGCCATTTTTCGGAGTTCTTTTCTCACGTTTTCTGCACTTGCTACATTTAATTGTGTTCTAGCAATTCGTGCATTGAAATCCATTTCAAATTCTGGATTAGATTTAATTACCTCTGTAAAAGCCTCGTAAGAAGCTTTATTGTCGTTATTTTTTTGATAAAGTTGTGCCAATAAATAATTAAACCGTTGCTTCATTTGTTTATTTTTCTCCTTTGATATTGCAAGCTCCAAAAAAGGAATGGCTTCTTTATATTGATTCTTTTTGAGGAGTAAATCGGCATTCGTAGCGGCAAATAAACCTATATTGGCACTTTTTAAATCATCTTGTTTTAGTTTCGAGAGCACCTGTTCTGCTTCATAAATCCAGCCCATTTCGGCATAAGCCCTAACTGTCCAAAGTTGACATTGTGCCACTACATCTTTGTTGGAAGCATAAAATTTGGATATATAAGAAAACGTTCCTATTGCACCCAAAAAATCTCCTTTGTGAAATTCAGCATTTGCTAGTAATAACCATGCTTCAATTAGTGCTGGATTAAATTCTTTTTGATTGTAAAATAAAATATATTCAGGCAAATTGGCCTTTTTGTAATTCTTTTCAGGTTTAACTTTTATGGAGTGTAATTTAATAGCTTTCCTACATTTCTCAATCGTTCTGTCCATGTCGGAAGTAGCGGCTTTAGCGTTTGCATGCCTGCTTATTGGATACATTGGAATTACTGTCGAATAATCTTCGCTGTTTGCTTTTAGAATGTTTTTGAGTCCATCGTTATAACTTACCGAACCATTAAAAAAAACATTGAACCGAGTATTCATGGCATGAAAAGCTCTTGTACTTGATGTGTTTTTTTTTGTGGAGCATCCACTAATAAGAATTAGTAATGCCAGAAAAGTTAACTGTTTGAGAAAGTTTTTTCTTAAATTTGTTTGCATAGAAAATTCAGGGTATGGTGCTAATAATCAAACTAATAATGGCTTTGTTCAAAAAGATTGCAATTTTTTATTGCTATATTAAAATGCAAAAGCTGCTTTACACTATTTAAACTTTAAAAATACAATTCTATTGTATTTTAACTCACAAAAATACGCTTTTTAGTCCATTTATAACTAACTTTGTCCCGAAATTTATATTGAATTATGATATTAAATACTGATACTTATTTATGTCTATTATCTTATTGAGCTTGCTCATAGTTGTAGTTATAGTATTCGTTTTCAGTTCATTTCTTCGTAAAAATAGAAATGTTGAACCCGAACCTACTATAGAACCCGCAAGTGAATGCTGCGGCGCACACTCTGTATGTGAGGATGACACCTTGCTGAGTTCATCAAATAAAATTACATATTACGACGATGATGAACTTGATGTTTTAGCTGGTGTATCGCCCACAAATTATAGCAATGAGCAACTAAAATTATTGATAGATGTGTTTTTTACGCTCAAAGAAACCGACATAGCAGGCTGGTTGCGAAGTTTACAAATGAGAAACATTCAATTGCCAAGTGAATTGCGAGAACAGGCATTGTTGGTGGTAAGTGAAAGGCGAGCCAGTTGATATGAAATTTAATTGCCTTATATACAATTGTATATCGGTGCAAATGATGCGATATAAATCAATAACAATATATTAAATTTTCAATAATGATTAAACACATTGTTTTTTTCGAGTTGGTAGAATCGGCCAATGGCAAATCAAAAGCAGAACATGCATTGGTAATAAAAGAGGAGTTGGAAAACTTGGTTCATTTAATTCCAGAAATATTAAAAATTGAGGTCGGTATAAATCATGCAGATGCACCTCAATCAAATTTTGATATTGCCTTATATTCAGAGTTTGAAAGTTTTGATGCTCTAAATGTATATCAAGAACATCCTGCTCATAAGCGAGTTGCAGCTTATATTGGAAGTGTGAAAACATCCAGAGCTGCAGTAGATTACGAAGTTTAAATTAAATAAAAACGACTTGATTTTTTTTTTAATCAAGTCGTTTTTTATTTAAGCGTAAAATATATAAATCAAGTTTACTCTCAGATGCTTAATGCAACTTTTTAATCTATTTCTAAGTTTAATCCATCTCTCAGCGTTTTCAAGGCTGGATTTTGATCTGATAACATTTTGTAGCGGTCTTCGGGTGAGCTAGCCCTTTGGTTTTCTGTTTCTTCCATTATTCTAATAGACATACGAACCAACGTGTTCTCCAATTGAACGTGTAAAAATGAAAGTATGTCTGGTTGTAGTCGTGCTAACTCCTTTTGCTGCAGACTATTACTTACTGTCACTGTAAACTCAGTTTCAGTAGTCATTAGCGGCGTATTGTTTTGTATGAAGCTAGTAATACGGCCTAACTCTGGAATTGTGTCTGCAAACTTTCGCCACGAATTTTCTAAATCTTTGCTTGTAAATGTCTTATTTAGTACTACTACTTTCTCTTCTACTCTTGAAACATAGATATTTTGTGGTTCAGATACTACAATGGGAGCAGAAATAGATATGCTTTCTGGCCGTGGTATGGCAGTTGGAATTACCGAAGTTGGCTTTTGTCCCGCCGTATTTATTTGAACAATAGGAGTAGTAATACTTGTATTGGAATCATTATTGTTGTTAATGACTGCTATGCTCTGAATAGGATTCGACTCATCATCGTCAATTATAGATTTTTTTTTTTCATCCGTAAGTTGGCACATACGAATTAAAGCAAGTTCTACTAAGAGCCGTTTGTTTTTGCTCTGTCGATAATCAATATCGCAGTCGTTACTGATTTTTAGCGCTTTAAAAAGGAAATCGATGGGGCATTGTTGTGCCTGTTTTTGGTATCTTTCGCCAATTCCAGCACCAACTTCCAAAAGCGAAATTGTTTGTGGGTCTTTACTAACCAATACATCCCGCAGGTGTGAGCTCAGGCCTGTAATAAAATGGTGTCCATCAAATCCTTTCGTTAATATTTCGTTGAAAATTAGCAGCGACTCACTCACTTCATTTTTGAGTATTGATTCTACTAATTTGAAATAGTACTCATAATCCAGTACGTTTAGATTTTCAATAACTCCTTGATATGTAATGGTATTACCACAAAAACTTACCAACTGGTCAAAAATGGATAAGGCATCGCGCATACCTCCATCACTTTTTTGCGCTACCACGTTTAGTCCATTTACATCTACCGTTACGCCTTCTTTTTGCGCCACCATTTGTAAGTATGCCACTGTATCTGCCACTGTAATTCTATTGAAATCATAAATTTGACAACGCGATAAAATGGTTGGAATAATTTTATGCTTTTCTGTTGTTGCCAAAATAAAGATGGCATGAGCTGGTGGCTCTTCCAGCGTTTTTAGAAAAGCGTTGAAGGCAGCGTTGGACAACATGTGCACCTCATCTACAATATATACACTGTATTTCCCTATTTGAGGTGGTATGCGTACTTGGTCAATTAACGATTTTATATCGTCGGTACCATTGTTGGATGCCGCATCCAGTTCATGAATGTTGTAAGAGCGTTGCTCGTTAAATGAAACGCATGATTCGCATTGATTGCAGGCTTCTGATTCAGCACTAAGATTCTGACAGTTAATGGTTTTAGCGAAAATACGCGCGCAAGTCGTTTTTCCTACACCTCGCGGACCACAAAACAAATATGCATGAGCCAAATGATTGCTTTTGATGGCATTTTTGAGCGTTGTAGTTAATGATGACTGACCAATAACTGAATTGAAGGTGGAGGGGCGATATTTTCGGGCTGAAACAATAAAATTTTCCATATACTAAATCGGGTGCTGCTTTTTGTGTGCAAATATACTAAAATAAAACGTACAGTATTGATAAAAAAAAGATTTCTGAAAAAAAAAGATGGTTCGTGAAAAATGTTTACCTTTGTCAACTTATTTGTTTTTGGTTCTGTGCTACTATGTGCTACAAGTTGTAATTTCAAGTTGCAATTGCATGATGTTTTAAATAATTGTGCTATTGCCATTTGTGTTTAATTTTTTATTTAGTCATGTCTAACTTTTGGAATATATTAAAGAAGTCTAAATATGTACTTTTTAATAAGTATATACTTGTAATTTCGACATTTATGGTGTTGGTCACTTTTTTCGACCAGCATAGTTTAATCCGTCGCTGGGAATCATACAACCGAATTAGCTTGATGGAAGAAGAATTGAAGTACTATAAAGATGAAATAAAAGCAACAAAGGAAAAGAAGATTGAATTAGAGTCGAGCAAGGAAAATATAGAGAAATTTGCCCGCGAAAAATATAATATGAAAAACAAAGACGAAGATATTTTTATTATAAAAGAATGATGCTAAAGCAACCCTCAAAAATTTTATTTATAAGTGGCGGAACCGTCACTATAATTGGTGCAGTTGCTCAATTATTAGACCTAGTTGGTGCGCCCTATATTTTCTCTTTTGGAGCTGCTTTTCTTGTTTATAATCAGTTTTTGCAGGCTTGGAAAACAGATAAAGCCGATATGCGCCAGCAGCGATTGAGTCGTATTGCCTTTTTTACAAGTCTTTTGCTAGCATTGGCAGCATATTTTATGTTTACCAATTCTACACTTTGGGTGCTGGCAGTACTCATTTATGCGTTATCTTCTTTCGCTTTGTCGTTTAGAGGGGAATGAAAAATTGGGACTTTGTTTAGTGAATAATTTCCGATTAGAGTCAAAAAAAAAGTGTAATCTCAGTTCGTTTGAGCATTACACTTTTTTTTTTATTTCTTAGTTATGCATCTCTTGTTCAGCATATTGGTAACTTCTTCGGTAATGTCATAACCTTTACTTGCATACAAAATATTATCACTGGAAGTATTGCTAATAATCATTTCGTATTTGTTGTCTTTGTTATATTCCTTCATAAAAACATTAATGGTATCACGAAGTTGTTCACTCATTTTTTGTTGAACTTGCATCAATTGTTGACTTAATTTGCCATCCATTTCCTGCAGCTCTTTTTGCTTATTCTGCAGCCTAAGTTGTTCTTGTTCTGCACGTTCTCGGCTTAAAAATGCATTATTTTCTAGTTTCCGTTGAAATTCGCCCATTTCGGTTTGCAATTGACGGGCGCGGGTATTAATAGTTAGGCGAGAGTCTTCTTGCTTTTTTATTAATGATTCATTAGCATCTTTAGCAAATTGGTAGTTCAATAATAGCGAGTCTATATTGACGTATGCTATCGGTAATTTACCTTTTGTTATAGCATTTTTGCCTGTAACTAGTTGCTTTACATTGCTATTCGTTTTGTTAGATAATACCAGCCAAAATAGAATAATTACAGCTACGGCCAAAATGGCGTTAATAATGAGTGAGGCGTTTTTCATTCAGTTTTTTTTCAATTAATAATTATCAGTAATTTCATTTTTCAATTCATTCGTATTCATCCTTTTCGACTTTTTTCTAGCATCGCGATCCTGGGTAGTAGCACAGTTTACTCCTTTGTCTTTGAGTGCCTGAATGCCACCAATGTGAATGTTTGGAAATTTGCCTCCCTTTACAAAAAAAACTTGCACACCTAACATCAATACTGCGGCTAGAAGTAAAACAGAGGATATGATTATAGTGTAAAGCATTATTCTAATTTAGTAATTTTAGAGTACAATTATATGTAGATGAGAATAATAAATGGAATAGACTGCAAAGATAATTTTTTTACTAGAAAACCCTATAAACCATAGTCATTTTTTAGTATAATGAATATTTCGATGTCTTTATTAACACCATTTTATTTGTTTAGAAAGTTTCATTGAATTATATTCACTCAATTACAAAAAAAAACCGCCTTGAAATTAATCAAGACGGTTTGTATAAATGGGTTTTATTTAATAGCGTTCAGAAACAACGTTCCAATCTACCAAATCCCACAAGGCTGCTACATAGTCGGCACGGCGGTTTTGATAATCAATATAATATGCATGTTCCCAAACATCAAACGTCAATAAAGGAGTTAGGCCGCGGGTAATTGGATTTCCGGCATTACTTTCTTTTACAATAGATAATTTTCCATCAACGTCTTTCACTAACCAGCCCCAACCTGCGCCAAACACAGAAACTGTAGCTTTGTTGAACTCTTCTTTAAATGCCTCTAGCGAACCCCAAGCTGCATCTATTGCTTTTGCAAGACTTTCTGATGGCTTACTTCCTTTGTTAGGTGTTAACGACAAGAAATAAAAGTTGTGATTCCAAATCTGAGCAGCATTGTTGAAAATTGGACCTTCAGATTTTTTTACAATGGTGTCAAGATCTGCATTTTCAAACTCTGTGCCTACCACTAGACCATTCAAGTTATTTACATAGGTTAAGTGGTGTTTTCCGTAATGGAAAGCAATTGTTTGCTCGCTAATAATTGGCTCTAATGCATTGTGTGCATAAGGTAATTCTGGCAATGAAAATTTCATGATTTTGCTATTTAATATGTTATTATTAATTTGATTACTGCTTTATAAATTCCTAAACGTTATTTTCGGTCATTTTGTTTCAAGAAATCATTTTTTTTTTAGAAAATTATTCCACAGATTTGGTTTACAACAATTTTCTTTTCATCTTTGTACTCTCTTAGACTAAATACGAAAAATTGACATCGAAATTAATAAAAAACTAAACAAATACGCTTATGAACAGAACATTTAGATTAATTATTGCACTAGCAGTAGTTATGGTAGCTTTTTCAGCTTGTAAAACAAAACAAAAAATTGTAGAAGTACCTGCTGGTGCTAATATTGAAGCTACTGCAGCTACCGCTACTACTACTACTACTACTACTGTAACTCCATCGGGAGGTGTTGCTAATACTGCCAATGCAAACGAAAATGAGGTAACACGCAATGAAAGTTTTAGTTTGGCCGATGGTGAAACTAATACCGAGGCTTTCAAATCCAAATACCATGTAGTTGTAGGCAGTTTTTCGAAAAGGGAAAATGCAAAAGGCTTGCAGTCAACATTAAATGCTGAGGGTAATAAGTCTATCGTTGTTGTTAACGAACTAGCTATGTTTCGCGTACTTATCGCTTCGTTCAACGATTATAACCAAGCGCGTGATCGTATCAAAGAAATAGAAACTCGTTTCCCTGGATCATGGGTTTTGATGCAAAAATAGAAAAATAATGACTTTTATAAAGAAAAGGAATAGAACCGTTGGTTTTCTTCCTTTTTTTTTGTTTTGATTGGGTCGTAACTTTTATATGGTTATTCCAAATACAAATAGTCGCAATGTACCAACGGTTTTTGATTTTTCTTGCCTAGCATTTCACGTGCTTTAGCGCTGTCGTACTGCACTTTTCCTACTCCAAGTTCACGGCCATTTTGGTCAATGATTTTCACAATGTCGTCCTTTTCAAATTCTCCCACAATTAATGTAGCACCAATCGGTAATAGGCTTACAGCTTTTTCGCCCGTTAAAGCAATGGCTGCATTTTCGTTTACATGTATTTCGCCCTTAGCAAAGCCCTGACTGTGAGCAATCCATTTCTTTACGCTCGACACATCCCCACTCGAAGCCACAAAACGGGTGCATATTACTTCGCTTTTTTTGTCGAGGAGCTGCAAAAGAATGCCGTCCTTTTTGCCATTGGCAATAAATACATCTATGCCTTGATCGGCAATTTTACGGGCAATGGTGGTTTTGGTAAGCATTCCACCACGTCCAAAGGTAGATTTGGAGCTCTGAATAAAATCCGATATATCCTGTCCTTTTTCTATTTTACGAATAACTTTTGAATCGGGATTTGCAGGTGAGCCATTGTAAATGCCGTCGATGTTGCTCAGTATTATCAAGGCTTGCATGTCCATCATGGAGGCTATCAAACCAGAGAGCTCGTCGTTGTCCGTAAACATAAGCTCCGAAACCGAAACGGTATCATTCTCATTTACAACGGGAATAACCTTATTTTCGAGCATTACCTGCATGCAGTTGCGCTGGTTGAGGTAGTGTCGGCGGCTGCTGAAATTTTCTTTGGTAGTCAGTACCTGGCCTACAGTGATGCCATGTTCGCGAAATAAATCCCAATAATGATTGATAAGCTTTGCCTGGCCTACTGCAGAGTAAAGCTGCCTCTGATCTACCACATCCATCTTTTTGTTGATACCCAACACGCTACGGCCCGAAGCTACTGCGCCAGAGGATATTAATACTATTTCTACTCCTTTTTTGTGTAATTGGGCAATTTGATCCACCAAGCCCGACATGCGCGTAATGTCCAATGTGCCATCTGCACGAGTCAACACGTTACTGCCAATTTTTACAGCTATCTTTTTAAATTTCATTCTATTCTGAGTTTTTATACTTTATTCTTAAATGCAAAAACGGCTCTTAAAATCCAACTGGTGAATTAAATTGCCAACCTAAATTCTTTGGCTTTGCAAATTTTGTAATACTTCTTTTACTCGGTTTATGTTAAGCAGTATATGACGTATTGATTACTAATTAAGTTATTGCTGCACCGAGTTTTCAAATTAACATAGCAAAAGGTTGCTACGCCCTACTCACTTCATCTCATACCTCGAAGTAATTCTCCAATATCCATCCTTTTTTTGCCCGCAATTTGTACCGATTTTAAGTGTATGAATCCATCTTTCAAGGCTATTTTTGCCTGTTTTTTGCCATCTGTTACAACTTTGCCTATTTCAATATCGTGATTAACTATTTCTTTTTCAGTTTCGTATATCTTAATCGTTTGCATATCTTCTTGATTTGGAAAATAAATTTCGGCCCAGGCAGCAGGGTGAGGCGAAAGTCCACGAACAAAGTTATGTACATCATTCACATTGCTCGAAAAGTCAATTTTGCAGGTTTCTTTGTATAGTTTGGGAGCAGACTTTAACACCAATTCGGCATTTGCAAATTCCAATTGATCTTTGGCTTCCAATTTTCCTTCTTGCAATAATTCCACTGTTTTTTTTACAAGTTTTGCACCCATCATCATCAATCTATCATGCACACTTCCAGCATTTTCGTTTTCTGCGATACTTAATTTTTCTTGCAGAATAATTTTTCCAGTATCAATCTCATGTGTCAAAAAGAAGGTGGTTGCTCCTGTTTCTTGTTCTCCATTTATTATTGCCCAGTTGATGGGTGCTGCGCCCCTATATTGGGGTAACAATGATGCGTGTAGATTAAATGTTCCATATTGAGGCATGTTCCAAACCACTTCTGGCAACATTCTGAACGCTACTACAATTTGCAAATCGGCTTTAAGCTGCTGCAATTCTGCCAAAAAATCCTCATCTTTTAGTTTCTCCGGTTGTAAAATGTTCAAATTTTGGGCTAAAGCATATTCTTTAATGGGCGAAAATTGTATTTTATGACCCCGTCCAGCAGGTTTGTCGGGCATGGTTACTACACCTACTATTTCATAATTATTTTCTACCAATACTTTGAGGCTTTCCACTGCAAAATCGGGCGTACCCATAAAAATTATTCGCATAGTAGTTTTATTATTCAATGATTACCTTATTAGTTTATTGTGTTCTGTAGTGTTTTGGTTGCGCAGATATGGCTCACTTCTCACTTTAACTCATTAATTTGTTCGTTAATTTCCCGAATTTGCCTATCAAATCTTTCGCGAAAAAAAGTAAAATGCCGAATTGTTAATCTGTCCTTTTCTCCAAATCTATCCTTTTTTTTGAAGGATGATAATACTAATTCTCAGTTGTTTTTAATAAATCATCCCGCACTTAAGGATTTATTGCTCTAAATTGAACTGCAAAAGTAATAAAAGCAAAGCGGTTTTTATCTTATTTCTTAGAAACAAATAAGTAGAGTGTAAATTGTGGGATTTATTGAAATTGAATTGCAGGTTGTTTGTGGATACTTTCTTTGATGAAAATTGTATCTTTGTATTTGTGTTTTAAAAATCTTTTCTTTATCGTATTTTCACGGAATTGATGTAATTGCCTGTATTTGAAATTAATAGTAAATTTATTGATATGAAAAATTCCACATCTACCGCAAGTAGCGAGCCTTCTGAGCTCAAAGATAAAAAATCAGTCTTGTTAGCTAATTATTCTAGCTTTATATTGGAATGTGGCTGCGATGAGGCTGGAAGGGGTTGTTTGGCTGGCCCGGTAGTGGCTGCTGCGGTTATTTTACCGCCTGATTTTACCTGCGATATGCTGAACGATTCCAAGCAATTGACTGAAAAAGAAAGGGAAATTTTGCGTCCAATCATAGAGAGAGAGGCTCTGGCATGGGCTGTGGCGGAGGTTGACAATAAAGAAATTGATAAAATCAACATTTTGAATGCATCTATTTTGGCAATGCACAGGGCGGTGGATAAACTGCAATTAAAACCCGAATATATTATTGTGGATGGCAATAAATTTAAGACTTACAACGATATTCCGCATCAAACCATCGTAAAAGGAGATAGCAAATACCTATCTATTGCTGCTGCATCGGTACTTGCAAAAACACATAGGGACGAAATTATGCAGCAATTACACGTAGCGTTTCCATGTTACAATTGGGCGCAAAATAAAGCATACCCAACTATTAAACATCGGGAAGCTATACGGGCCAATGGTGTAACCATTTATCATAGAATGTCTTATGACTTGCTGGGAGAC
>JFJP01011848.1_pt1 | contig 32051 bp, 26 predicted proteins | sample 431651 | NCBI WGS metagenome assembly JFJP01 (sample SAMN02602958, study PRJNA72255) | Microbial mat metagenome, whole genome shotgun sequencing project. | biome: fresh water; feature: sink hole; material: water; isolation source: purple microbial (photo- and chemosynthetic) mats found in... | reverse complement strand
CACTTCGCCTAGTGGCCAGCCGGCTTTGGTCCGCGATAAGGATGGCAAAGAAAAGTTGCCCCTTTTCAAGAATACGATCAAATTCTTGCAAGACTCAACGCGCTATCCCTTGCCCATTGGGGTTGCCAATCCCCAGGAATCTCGGTCAATCAATGATTGGGATGGTACAACAGTCTATACCATTACGGTAAATCGCGTTATTGATTGGGATGACATCTTACCTGGAGATCTAAATGTAAGATGTGATAAGATTGTAGGAAAGACAAGCTTACCAGCCCGCGATCTGCTCAAAGAAGTGATTAAAATCATTCCTAAGGGCGATAAAACCTTGTTGGTCTTGCCTGCAATGGTCTTACGCTGGAATTACGGCGCAATGCCAGGCTACGACTTTGAGAGTCCCGCTCGGCGAATAAACATCACAACCCAAGAGTATTACGAGCGATCTATTGCTTTGAGTGGTGCAGGCATCCTTAACCAAGACCTGGAATTTACGAATAACACAGAGGCCGTTGCGGTTCTGGTGCAACTCGGTACAGATAATGTACCTTTTGTCCTCCGCACCGAGTGGAAGAATTCCATTCCCAAATACCAAGGTTCTGCCCTGTCTAAGGTTCTGTATGATGACCTTTGGGGCCGCACGCACCGCGTAGATTTCCCCATGAAGTTCCTCTGGCTTATCCGCCACGCCAATGGAGCGGCCTCGAACGACAAGTATGGCCAAGTTGAGACCACTTTCAGCCACAAATTATATGCTGACCAGAATAAAGATGGCAGGTTTGAGAAGCTTGTACCTGACTTCAACCTGGCAGATACCCAAATTCTCTTGAAAGGCACAATTGCGATAAGCACAACCGGAAATAAGGTCCGGAGCATCCGGGGTGTTCTCCCGCTTTTCAAGGGTTTGAGCTGGCAAGTTACACCTTTTGACGGAGTTTCGTGTTTGCCCAGCAATCGCCCCGAAGATTGGGCAAAGGCCGTTAAGATCACTAAAGGTGGCGACATCACCAGGCTCATCGAAGATGAGGTACGCAGCGATAATCTCTATGACTATTTGCCGTTTGAGATTATGCTCAATAGTGATCTAAAGGCGAACATCGAAGTTAATGCTTGTATCTCGGTTTCTGAAGACCCTGCCAAACGGTTTGAAGGCCCGATGAAGTTCACCGATGGGATGCTAACCACCTACGCGAACGTGGATGGGAGTGCAACGCGCCTGAATTTCTTTGCTACTCCGCCCGACGTGATCTGGGGTATTGAAAGCAATATGAGTCTGGCTACGACGCTTTCAAAGCCCATCGTTCATACCGATTATGACGAAGTAACTTACATTCTCACCCTGAAGGATGAGAATGACCCGCGAGACTTGCGTAGTCGCTCAACGGCAAATCTGGCTTCCACGGACGAATATCTCAAGACGGAAGGTTCCGAATCGTTTATGGACTCGGTCTTTGTCGGCGGGCGGGCTGGGACGCAAACCTACAAAGCTCTGCTTAACCCTGACTACAGCGACACAAGTTCCGAAAACGTTACAGCAGTTCGGTATTACCTTATCAATACATCCAACGATCTTTGGCAGGATGTCGATGTCAAGGTTATAACAGACACAGTGCTTGCCAACACAGGGACGCTTGCCAACGATTTGTTCAAGATCGGAAATATCTTCGCCTGTCGTGACCCCAAGCGCCCTAATGACCCTGTGGCTTCGGATATACCTGGTTGGAATCGCAGAGTGGTTGCACCTGGCCAGTCCACGACTTTCTGGTTTAAGGTAACGGGCATAACCACCACCGAAGCTCTGCGAGGCCGGGTCTACCCCGTCAAGTTTAAGGTGACGGGTAAAAAGGTAGGGGGCGAATCTTTCGAGTATCCGTTGACCCCAGCGATGATCGGGTTGGTTGGAAAGAATGGCGAGCTTGCGACCAGCTATGGGCCCGCAACCGAAATCCAATTCTTACAGACGTTGCCGCCCTTCATTACACCGCTTGACATTCGTTTCACCACTGAGGCCAACAAGATCACCCAGTTGAAGGCCTGTTGGTATAGTGGGCAAAAGGACTGCCCAGCGCTCTCTGCCTTGACCAAGATCGAGCCTGTCAAGCAGGGAACCAGCCTGATGATGTTTGTACCGCAACAGCAGACCTTTGAGATGCAATCGCTAGTCCCGCAATTCCCCTTAGCGAACGCAACTGCGGCCCAGAATCAGGCCTTCTTAGTCTTGAAGGCCCGTGTTCAAGCTCACCAAGAGGGATATTTCCCCTTTGCTGAAAGCGTGAGTGCAACCTACCTAGATTATCAAGGGATCAAACGCACGGTGACGGCTCCTGATCCCCAAATCAGAGTAAGTGGGGCAGTCCTTAACCCGATTGCGTTTGATGATCGGGGGATGGAAGCCAAAACCTATCCCGTGATCAATGGGCTAATCTACGGCAGGTATGGAGAAATCACCACAACCCTGAAGGTGCATAATACTGGTGGGAAGCTGGCGCAGAATGCAACCCTTACGGTAACCGTTGGTTCAGGAGCCAAGAATGTGAAGATTACAGTTGATCCCTTGGCGCAAGACTACACCATGTATGGCAACCAGATCGTTTGGAATCCTGGGAAAGGGAACGTTGCACCTGATTCGGCCTTCTTCCTTCCCTTAACCGTGCAGATCTTGAGCGACACTGCAAAGACGGCTCCCTTGTTTGCAGGGACGGGAACGCCAACGGCGACGGTCATTCTTACGGGGACATTCAATCTCATCGACAAGATCGACGTTTCGTTCCGCGATGATGGCGGGAAGGTGAATTGGACAATCGAAACACCAATTCTGCCTTATCTAGTTTTCCCTGATCTGTGTTCTATCTCGCGTGATTTCTGCGTGCCCATTCTACCTAATTAAGGTTTGGAAAGATGATGGAAGAGGAAAAAAAGGGGTTTTAAGCGCTTTGTTAGGTAGGAATTAACTTGGAAGGGGCGAATCATAGGCTATTCTTATGATCGCCCCTTTTTGCTAATTTAGCTCTCCTGAGAATTTCAAAAAGGTAAAGCATAATGGTTCAACAATTTTGGCAGAAAACTCTTTTATTTTCAATCCTGATAGCTCTTTTTCTAGGGCTTTTTTTTCTTCTTTTGCACAATGTAGCACAATATCAGCAAGCAAGTGACCTTTGGGCCGCTCCTGGCGAGAATGTCCTCCTTACCACTAATTTGCCTGCTAAACAAAATGCCAGCGTCTACGTGCAATATCAGAGGGGTGGCACAAATTACTACTCGGAAACGCATAAGCTAGGTTGGCTTTTTTGGGGAAGCTATGTAGGGGATAGTGGTTACCCGGCCTGGGCCCGAACTTACATCCTCTTTGACCCCAAAACTTCCCTGCCGAGCGCCGCGACCTTGTTGACCGCGACGCTCATTTTGCGCCCAAAGGATTGGCCCCTGGCCCAAACAATTACAAATACGGCGCGGATAGGGATCTATTCAGTTAAGGTTGCCTGGACTGAAGTAATGACTTGGACCAGTCAGCCGAAGGGGACCGAAGTTGTCTCCTTCACTTCAATCTTGATGCAAAAGGGGAGTCAAGGCCCATACCGGCTTAATCTGACCAAGCAAGCGCAGGATTGGTTCCTTAGCACCACGCCAAACTATGGGGTGATGGTTGCAGCTGACCCAGAATTTGGGGGTGGAGGGAAGGTTGTGAGTTGGGGAGCGCAAGGTCATTCCAATACATGGCCCGACGGGCCCCAATTAGAGGTGAGCTATAGCGTTCCCGCAACCCCCACCCCAACCTCTACTTCCACGCCCACGCCGACGAATACCCTTACGGCCACCAGCACCCCAACTCAAACCAATACACCGACCTTGACCTATACGCCAAGTGCAACCCCAACCCATACCCCTACTTCTTCCCAGACTCATACTCCTTCCCGTACCCCGACGCACACTTTGACCTCTACGCCTAGCCCAAGTGTGACCCCAAGGCAGACCCTTCCCACCATCGTGTGGACAGCTACGTCAACAAAGACCCCTTCCCCTTCAACAACGGTTACGGGTACACCACCGACCCTTACGCCAACGGTTACAGGTACACCACCGACTTACACCCCAACAAACCCTCCGCCTACCGTTATTGTCACGGCAACCCCTTTGCCGACCTCCCCACCCCCAACCTACGTCTCGGTCACGGTTACGCCTACCCCAAGTGATACACCGATCATCGTGCTAGTAACAACCTTGCCAGGCACAGTTACAGCGGTTACGGCTACGCTTACCCCAAGCAATACCCCACGCACAATAACCCTTACGACTTCACCAGGGACGGTTGTAACGGCTACAGAAACCTCTACCTCCATACCCACAACGCAGGTCATCACAGTTACAATTACGCCTTCTCCTTCCTACCGCATCATTTTTATCCCTGGCCCGATTATTCCAAAAGCGAATATAATTGTTCACCCATGAGCTTAGGGACAAAAAAGGGCGCTAAAGAAGTTCTACTTCTTTAGCACCCCCCTTCTTTCTTTGAGGAGCCTACTCCTCTGAAAAGAATTCTTTGTTCTTTTTAATGAAGCTGTGCCATTTTTCAGGAACGCTTTTTTCCGAAAAGATCGCTTTAGCAGGACACTCTGCCTCACACGCGCCACAATCAATGCACTCATCTGGGTTGATATAAAACTGATCGTCGCCTTCGTAGATACATTCTACGGGGCAAACATCAATACAGGCTTTGTCTTTCACATCAATACAGGGTTCCGTGATTACGTAGGCCATAAAATCCTCCTTATAAATTGTTTTTCTAAGTTTCCAGAGCTTTTTAAGTTGCTTTGGCCCCTCGATGATAGCTCTTGCCGTTTAGAGGCCTTCCGATAACTAAGGTAGATTGTACCGCAAATTACAGCTTCCTGCAAGTTTCATGGCTTTTCCAAAGCGCGGAAGAAACAGCTTGACAACCAGCTAGGCTTGTGCTATAATGCAGCAGTGTATGGGCGTATAGCTCAGTTGGTTAGAGCGCAATCCTGATAAGATTGAGGTCCCTGGTTCGAGTCCAGGTACGCCCACCACAAAATAGTAAATGCAAGAGGGGCTGTAGCTCAGTTGGGAGAGCACCTGCTTTGCAAGCAGGGGGTCAGGGGTTCGAGCCCCCTCCGCTCCACCAAATCTTCATAGCGAATAGAATACCTAAAGACACCCTTCGTTTTTACGATGGGTGTTTTTTAGTTTCTTTTTTCTTAACTTAATGGGGCTACAACTCATTGCGTAAGCGGTTGACCATTTGGCGCACCGCAAAGCGAGCGCGGCCTAAATTGCCATCAGGCCGAATCCCTAAGACCGCATAATACCCAGGGGTGATAAAAGAAGCCAGATAGGTCAATTCCTCAGCCTCAACTACGACATCAAGAACTGTGCCAGACCCCAATTGTTGCGCGGTGTTTGCAACCGCCGAAACCAACCAACTCAGTTCTGCTTCAGCATCTTCCCGCTCGTAGCCCAGGTCTTCATCCAACAAGAGCATCTCTACCCCTAGCCCATCCGTCCCAACAATTCCCGAAAGTTCAACCCCATTAACCCGCTCAATCGCTTCACTTAAAATATCTGTGAGACTCATCTTTCCGCCTCCTTGGCCTTTAGCTCATTGCTGAAAAATAGGACAAAATAGGAAAAAATAGTATAGTTAGACACGCTTAGTATTCCCGCCGGCCTTCCAAAGCGGCCCCAAGTGTGTCGGCATCGGCCCATTCTAAATCCCCGCCCGTCGGCAGCCCTCGCGCCAAGCGGGTCACCCGCAGGCCGAGCGGCGTAAGGTCGCGCAAAAGCAAAAAAGCAGTGGCTTCCCCTTCCGTATTTGGGTTCATGGCCAAAATAACTTCTTCGATTGGCTCTGTGCGAAGCCGTGCAAGTAACGCATCAATCTTGAGGTGTTCACGATAAATCCCTTGAAGCGGGGCAAGATGCCCGTGAAGAACGTGATACAAACCTCGATATTGATTGGTTCGTTCAATTGCTAAGAGATCAAGTGGCTCTTCAATCACACAGATCTTGCTCTGATCGCGCTTAGGATTGAGGCAAATCGGGCAAAACTCTTGAACCGTGATCTGAAAACAACGCTCACAAAGCCGTACCTGCTCCCGCATTTCCAAGATCGCTTGCGCCAAAGTGCGAACTTGGTCGGCCTTTGAGCGCAGCAAAAAGAAAGTCAGGCGCGAAGCAGTCTTTGGGCCAATCCCTGGCAGCCGACTCAATTCTGTGATCAGGCGGGCGACTGGTTCAGCCACCAAGGATGGTTCTAAATCTTCGGGATAGGTCATTTGTACTACATCAGTCCAGGGATTTTCATTCCGCCCATTAAGGGGCCCATTCTTTGTTCGGCCAATTCTTGGGATTTTTTCGCAGCGTCGTTGATCGCCGCCAAAATCAGGTCTTGCAACATTTCAACATCTTCAGGGTCAACCACTTCACGGGACAGCTTAATCTCCTGGACTTCACGATGGCCATTCATTTTCACCGTAATGGCTCCACCGCCTGCGGTTCCTTCCACTGTCGTATTTCCCAGTTCTTCCTGGATTTTTTGCATCTGAAGCTGCATTTGCTGGGCCATCTGCTGAAGTTGACGTTGATTCATTGGAGCGGCTCCTTTATTAGGTAGTTTATTCGGTTTTGGCATCAAAAATATCCCTTGCTGCTTCTACCAAATCGTCCTGCCCACAATTAACAGTCAGTGCTGAAGCGGGCTTGCTTTTGGAAGATACAGGATTTTTTGTAGATAGAGGCTTAGAACCTGTCTGAAATTGAAGGGTTATATTTAGACCAAAGCGTTTTCTTACGATGGTTTCAAGCAGCAGAAGCTTTTTTTCAACTTGCTTTCTGTGAAAATCGCCTGCTTGCAAAGTAAGTACTAAACCATCTATCTGAAATGGTTGGACATCGCGTAAAACACTATAGAGCATCTTATCGCTTTGTTTTACATCATCTAAAATACTCGGCCAAGCAGCAATGACATGGTCAAGCGAAAAACCTTTCTCGCTAGACGCGGGCCCAGTTTCAGGCTGCTTCGCTTCTGCAATGGGATGAGGAGCCGCTGGTGCAGCGGGCAAATCCTCTTTTTCCTCTTTTTCGCTGGCAGGCGAAAGCTCGCGTTCTGGCTCTGGTGCAATACTTTGAGGCAAAAGTCTAGGTTTTAGTTCGCTTGGCGGTGCTGCTCTTTGAACTGGTTGGGCAGGCAAAACAGGTTGGGCCGCAACAGGCGCAGGCGCGACCAAAGCCTCCACAAGCGCTAATTCCAAAGGTAAATGGCCGTAAGAACTCGTGCGTAATTGCAAGTCTAAGGCGCTAAAGAGCTTTAGCCATTGGACCAATGTTGCAGGATGAACTAAATTAGTCCATTTCTCTAGCTGCGCGAGATCATCATCACTGCCATCAAGCAAGCTCTTGTCTTTAGTGCTAATTAAAAGCAGTAAAGACCGCAATCTTTCAACCAAATCCCGTGTAAACTGCCGTAAATCTGCGCCTTGTTCAGCAATACTTTGCACTGAATGCAGAGCTTTACCAATTTCTTTTTGCAAAAGAGCATCAATCAGTAAGTTGACCTCCGTTGCCGTGGTCATTCCCAGCAGACTATGCACATGTTCCAGCTTGATCTGCCCATTCGCAAAAGAGATTAGCTGTTCTAAAATCCCCAGCGCATCGCGCATACTTCCCGTAGCCGCCCGCGCAATTGCTTCCCCAACGCCAGGTTCAAGCGTGAGTTGCTCTTTTGCGGCAATTTCCTGGAGATGTTTAGCCGTCGCGCTAATCGTGTGGCGCGTGAAGGAAAAACGTTGACAACGCGAGAGGATTGTGGCGGGAATTTTGTGAATTTCGGTGGTGGCTAAGATAAAAAGTGCATGATCAGGAGGTTCTTCGAGCGTTTTCAGCAGAGCATTGAAGGCTGCGGTTGAAAGCATGTGAACTTCATCTATCGTATAGACTTTATATTTCGCGCTGGCAGGGCGAAATTGCACTCTTTCGATAAGATCCCGTGCATCATCCACGCTAGTATGGGAAGCAGCATCCATTTCAATCACATCAACTGCGCGCCCCTCGGTGATAGCGCGACAAGAAGAACATGCTCCGCAAGGGCGTTCAATTAGGGGCGCAGTACAGTTGACCGCCTTCGCCAACAGCCGCGCCATCGAGGTTTTGCCGACTCCTCGCGGCCCCGTAAAGAGGTAGGCATGCCCCACCCGCCCTTCGCTAATCGCATTGCGAAGCGTTTGCACGACATGTTCCTGGCCAATAATTTCGTTGAAAGTCTGAGACCGCCATTTGCGGTAGAGAACGGTTGAGGTCATAATGTGGATATTATACTGTACAGCTGCACTAGGTGCAAACGCACGGGAGAAATGAAGGGTCGTGGGGGGGCGATCTTTGCGGCTAGAAGCCGCAAAGATCGCCCCTGCTGAGTCTACTTTAGCGGCCTTTATCCACCACAGCGCGGCGGCTGGCCAGCTTGTTCATAAACTCGCTTGAATTCTTCCGTGAAAAGCTGTCCTGTCGCAGGATCATCAATGATTAAGAGGTTTTCATCATTGGTTTCTTCAGCACGTTTTGTGAAATTATAGGAACCTGTGATCACTGTCTTATCATCAAGGATAATAACTTTGTGGTGCATTGTGTAACAGTTGCCATCTTTCAACACCGCAACGCCAGCCTGCTTGAGTAAAGCGAAATCTGCCCCCGTGCCGTTCGCATTACGGTTTTCAAAGACCCCTTCTACCTTCACTCCTGCATTTTTTCGTGCGATCATTTCTTTCGCAACCTCGTCGCTCGTGAAGGAAAAGGCAAGAAAGCGAATACTTTTCTGGGCCTTCTTGAGTCGTTCTAAAATGTGCTTTTCTACACCATCCTGCGGAGAAAAGTAGTTTTCAAAGTGGATGCCGTTTGCCTCAACTACAGGATTAGGCGCAGGCGACTTTTTACTCTTACCAAATTTGCTTTGCGTCATTTGAGAAAATTCTGCTGCGTAATTCGCAACAATTTTGGGAATCGTAATTCGCAAAAGATTGTTGTTATTGCGATAAGTATCGTTATTGGTGACATTCCAAGAACCCATCCAAACGATATTCTGATCAATAATCACATATTTGCTATGCAGAAAAGCCGTTGTTTCTTCCCATGCAATGGGAATATTTGCTTTTTCTACGACTCCTGCCCATTGAGCCATTTCAGGTTTTTCTAGGTTTTCTCGATCCAAAGCCAGGCGCACGGTAACTCCTCGCTTTTTGGCTTTCACTAAAGCATCGGCAACGCTCGTGAGATTATATTCAAAAGTCGCCAGATCAATGCTCTTTTGGGCTTTATCAAGATCAGCAAGCAAGGCTTTTTCGTAAGGTGGTATAGTACGTTGGTTAATTTTATCGGGATAAATTAGCGAAGGAGTTGTGAAATAGACTTGCAAAGCATTTGGAGAAATTTTAGGCGCAGAAGTGGCTTGTTGCGTATTTTCTGAAGTGGGTTTTGAAGAAGATGAACCCCCACAACCTTGCAAACTAAACAAACTAACGACAATAAGAAGGCTAAACAGCCGCGCTAAAGACGAAATCTTTTGGCGATTCATTGCTTTTCCCTAATGCTAAACTTATTCCTGGGGCAGTTGCCGCAAAGCTTTTTGCGCTAAAATCACGAGGCGCTCTGGCTCAATTTCGGCGGCGGCAGACGTGGCAACTTGGCTGACCGCTCGCCGAATGGCCGTTACGGCAGCCTCAACTTCAGCATCTGAAATCGCCATGTCAGCTGCGATGTGGGCCGCCTCAGCGCTGGCCCATTCAAGCAGCGCGCTGGCCTGCGCGTCCGTCAGGTCACCAGTCAAGCCTTCATCTTCAAGAATGCGCTCGGCAGCTAGTTGTTGGCGTTCAGTCAGCGGAGCAACCGAATTTGTCATTGCTTCGGTGGAATAATCGGCCATCCCTAAGATGATTCGGGCAACATGTTTTATGCCGCGAATTAAATCAGCGATTCGGATATTTTCATTCGCGCCATTAATGTGAGAACCAGGATAACTTATCCCTGCATTCGCAATTGGAACTTTAAGATGTTGCACAAAGGGATAATAGGGCCCCGAACTACCCAACATCGGCCAAAACAACATCGGTTGCGGATAGACTTCGGTGGCGGTTTGGCGCACTAATTGAATAAAAGGGTCTTCAGGATTCGTTCGCGCCGGGCGTTCCCCACAGACAAACTCAACTTCAATGTCGCTAAAACCTTCGGCATCAAGGTGGGCCCGCAGCTTGGCCACAATATCATGCGGCTCTTGTTGCGGAACGAGGCGAAAATCAACTTTGGCCTTAGCTTCAGCGGGTAAAATCGTTTTCATTCCGCGCCCTTGATAGCCTGCCGTTAGCCCACAAATCGTACAACTTGGCACGAGAATCTGCTCAAGCTGAAGTTCACGCCCTTCTAAACCTTTTAGGAAATCGGTCACGCCATAGAATTCACCATAATTCATGGTTTCGTCGGGCAGCAAGGCAAGTAACCCAAGATCGCGCTCCGTTGGAGGCAAAACATCGTCATAAAAACCTGCGATGCGAATGCGCTCATCTGGCCCTTTAAGGCTATTTAAGGCCCAAGTAAGTCGCCAGGCCGCGTTGGGAAAGATCGACCCAAAATTGCCTGAATGAGCTTCAAACCAAGCCGTTTGCGCTTTCAACTCAACAAAGCAGATGCCTCGCATTCCAAGATATTGCACGGGCGCACCTTGCGAATTGATCTCGCCAAAATCCCAGACACAAGCATTAGCTTGCAGTTGCGCTGCATGTTTCTCGATAAACCTGGGCAGATTGGGACTGCCGATCTCCTCTTCACCCTCAATCAAAAATTTGACCGTACAGGGCAAGCCGCCACACACCGCCTCAACGGCAGCAATGGCGGCCAAACGGCAAATCAGTTCCCCTTTATTCTCGCAAGCCCCACGAGCAATGAGCAAATCGTCGCGGCGCGTAAGTTCAAAAGGAGGCGAATCCCACGTGGCTATGGGATCAGGTGGTTGCACATCGTAATGATTGTAAAAAAGCAGCGTGCGTGAACTTTGTCCATTCTTGTGCGCCAAAATGACAGGGTTGCCAGCAGTAGGAATAAGGTCGGCCAGAAACCCGCGTTTGAGCAGACTTTCACTCACAAATTGGGCACATTGGGCAATCCCCAGCCCTTGGGCCGCGACACTGGAATGCCGACAGAGTTGGGCTAATTCAGCGATAGATTCTTCAATGTGAGCTTCAATATAAGCGTCAAGTTGCGAAAGAAGAGTTGTTTCTGGCATCCGAAAACTCCTTTTATGCTTTGCAAGCGTGCTTAAACTAGGCTGAAACCTCTTCTTCAGAGTTGGAATCAACGGCTTTAGCCGTTGTCTAGGCCAATGGCTAAAGCCATCGGCTTCCAAGCTGAAGAGGCCTTCTTGGCCGCTTAGGAAAAAAGGGCGTTATCCTCGAGTTCAGCCACGGTTGCTGAACTTGCTGAAGCATTGCGTAATAATACTTGCGCTTGCTTCTAGTCTTTAGGTAAAATATCGTTCAATTTTGAAGGTTGCACAGGATTCGCCACTTTGCCAAATTCATCGTGGCGATAGACAATGCTGCCTCCCGACATAGTGAGCATCACTTGCCCTTTAAGCTGTTGGCCTTGCAAAGGATTATTTTTGCCTTTGGAAGCAAAATGCGCTGTTTCGACAATCCAAGGGCGATCTGGGTCAAAAATGACAATATCGGCCCGCGAGCCAGGGCGGAGCGAAGAGGGATTGCGCCCTAACACAGCAGCTGGGCCTTCTGTCAATTTGGCCACGACGTTCATCAAATCTAGCGCATTGCAATGGGCTAACATCAAAACTAAGCCAAGCGCAGTTTCCAACCCGCTAATGCCACAAGCCGCGAAGCCATATTCGCATTCTTTATCAACTAAGGTGTGAGGCGCATGGTCTGTGGCAATCGCATCAATTGTTCCATCACAAAGGCCTTCAATTAGAGCCTCAATATCCTCTTCGGTGCGTAAAGGAGGATTGACTCGCGTTCGGGTGTCATAAGGCGGGAGCAATTTGGGATTAAGCCAAAAAGGAATTCGCACTGAATCTCGATCAACCTTCTTTTTACGTCGTTTAGCTTGACCAGATGATGCTTGATGAGCAATTTCAGCAGCCGAAAGCTCATTGTAATTAGCCAAAGAGCCTAAAACCCAGCGATCAGTTAGCGTAAGATGATGTGGCGCGACCTCCGCCGTAACATGGACTCCGCGCTGGCGAGCATTGCGGATGAGCGCCACGCCGCCCGCCGTGCTGACATGGCAAATGTGAAGATGAACCCCCGTCAGTTCGGCGAGGGTCAGATCGCGGGCAATATGGGCTTCCTCGGCGGCAGCGGGATAACCAGGGAGGCCCAGCCGCGTGCTGATGGCTCCTTCGTGCATCGCCCAGCCCTTGTTCAGTTGAGTATCCTCACAATGGCACATAATGGGCACTTTGAGCATACTGGCATAGGCCATTGCGTTCCGCAAAATGGCGGGATCAGCAACAGAACTGCCATCATCGCTGAAAGCTACACATCCTGCTTCCACTAATTCGGCCATTTCAGAGAGATTTCGACCTTGGCGGCCCTGCGTAATGGCTCCAACAACCTCGACTTGAACGTGGCCTTCCTGCCAAGCAATTTGGCGCACTTGCCGCACCGTAGCCGCATTGTCAAGCGGTGGTTCAGTATTGGGCATGGCACAGACACAGGTAAACCCGCCCCGCACCGCTGCCATTGTCCCCGTAGCAATCGTCTCTTTTTGCTCTTGGCCTGGCTCGCGCAGATGGGTATGAAGGTCGGTGAAGCCTGGGGAAACGATGCAACCCCGCGCATGGATGATTTCCACATCTGGCGCTTGCCCCAAGGCTTCCCGCTCCAGGGCTGATTCGGCGATGTCAAATAATTGAACAACTTTTCCGTTTTCAATCAAAACATCGCCCAACATCGCTACTCGTTGGGCCGGGTCAATAATACTGCCATTTTTGATCAAATAGCGCATTGAATCTTTGCTGCTCCTTTCGAGGTGATCAAAATTGATCACCCTGAAGTTCTAGGCTGAAACCCAAGCTCTTTTCCCTCGGAATCAACAGTGGTTGCTGAACTTGCTGAAGCATAGCTGTTGCTTCACGGCTAAAGCCGTGGACTCCGAGGGTGAGACTCTCTCCGCGACCAACGAGGCAGCTGGGGCTGCTTCAACCAAACACCCATGCTAACTGCCTGGTTTACAAACATTGTAATCTTCGTGGGAAACCACCGCGAGAGGAATCAGAATCGACCCCTGTCCCTGATCTCTATAGAGCAGCCGATAATTCCGCGTAACGGGAATGCTAATAATCGAGCGGTCATGATTCAAGCGCTTCCCGCGAAAATTGTGATAGTTTTGCCCATTCGCTAGGCCTTGTAAAATTTGCCGCGCCTTAATCACCACGTCTTTAGGAAAGCCACGGAGATCAATCGGGTCTTGGCGAAAAGTGGCTTGCCAATCTTCCTTTTCTTGCCTTTTTTGGGCCTGTTCAGCTTGCTTTTGGGCACAGGAATGACAAAACTGGCCTAAGCCTTTGTGACCACAGGGGAAAGTTTTTTTGCGCTTAGACATAATCTAAAAGCCAGGTTTTAGAATCAAATAAACCATTTGACCTCCACAGCCAGGCATTATGCTGGTTGGCCCGCATTTACTAACCGATAAAGGAGCGCCATTCGCACGGCTACGCCATTGGTGACTTGCGCCTCAATCAGCGAATGCTTTGAATTGATCACTTCAGGCATGATTTCAACCCCTTCATTCATTGGGCCAGGGTGTAAGACCAGAACGTCTTTTTTGGCAAGGGCCAGCCGCTCCATTGTAATGGCAAAAAAGGTCTGATATTCGCGCAGCGAAGGGAGCAAGCCTGTAAGTTGGCGCTCCTTCTGGAGGCGCAGGGCCATAATCACATCGGCCCCTTTCAAGGCAGTATCCAAATTGTAGGAAAGCTCAACATTGGGCCAGGTAGCTTGCCAAAATTGTGAAGGGCCTAACAAGGTCGGGGGAGCGCAAAGCGTTACTTTCGCGCCCATTTTGGTCAAACCCCAAAGATTCGAGCGAGCTACGCGACTATGAAGAAGATCGCCTACAATTACCACTTTGAGCTTGGTAAGCCCCCCTAGCTTCTCGCGGATCGTGAAGAGGTCAAGCAGCGCTTGCGTGGGATGAGCATGGCGACCATCGCCCGCATTGATGACTGAGCCTTTGAAATTTCGGGCCACGAAATGCGGTGCGCCCGCTTGCGAATGCCGAATCACAATCATATCGGCCCCCAATGCTTGCAGCGTTCGCACTGTATCCAACAAGGATTCACCCTTTTCGACGCTGCTGCCCTTAGCGGTAAAATTGATCACATTCGCCGAAAGGGCTCTGGCGGCCAGTTCAAAAGAGATGCGCGTGCGCGTACTCTCTTCAAAAAACATATTGACGACGGTTTTACCCCGCAAAGTTGGGACTTGCTTGATCTCGCGGGCCAAAATCTCCTTCATACTCTCCGTAGTTTCCAGCACTTCCTCGATTTCTTCCCGACTGAAATCATCTAAATCTAAGACATGCCGATTGTGAAAGCCCGCCGCTGAGATGGTCGACACGCTGCTTCTCCTGACTTAGCTATCTGGATGGACAATAATCACCGCGTCTTCGGTTTGATCAGTTTCTCGTAACCGAACATCGACCTTTTCTTCGCGGGAAGTAGGCATATTCTTCCCCACAAAATCAGCGCGAAGGGGCAATTCCCGATGGCCGCGATCTATCAAAACGGCCAACTGAATCCTGGCGGGGCGGCCAAGGTCGGCGAGCGCGTCAAGCGCGGCCCGCACCGTGCGCCCCGTGTAGAGAACATCGTCAACCAAAACCACCGTATGCCCCGTGATGTCGTGCTGAATCATAGTTTTACGGACAATCGGGGCCGGCCCACGCAAGCTCAGATCATCGCGGTAGAGGGTAATGTCAAGTTGCCCTACGGGGACTTCCTGCCCCTCCGAATCCGCTAACGCCGCCGCAATACGGGCCGCCAGCGGGACACCTCGCTGCCGAATCCCAACCAAAATCAGGTCACGGATACCTTCATTACGCTCGGCTATTTCGTGGGCAATCCGAATCAACGCTCGCCGAATCTCATCGGCATTGAAAATCTGCTTTTCGCTCATGCGCTTTGGCTCTTATCCATAATGGATTTCCGAAGAATCCCCAACATTTAATTGTTGAAATTGCCCATTGACCAGCGCATCATCCCCGATCATACTGTTTTGAAGCGTAATCGCCTCGATTTGGGCCCCTTCGTTGATGATCGAGTCCCGAATCCGTGAATCTTTGATACTTGCGCCTGGCGCAACTGAAACATAAGGCCCAATCACTGAGTTTTCAACGTGGGCTGTATCAGGAATGTAGACGGGCGGAATGATAATCGAGCGCGTTACGGAGCCGACATAACTTCCCCCATTCTCCAAAAGATAACGATTTGTATCAAGTAGGGCCGAAGGGTTGCCGCAATCTTTCCAAACCTCAACGCGCTGGGCACGGAAACGTTCGCCCCGCTCGATCATGACCTGAAGGGCATCTGTTAGATAGAATTCACCTTTGGTTTGGAGATTATTTTCCATGATATAAGCGATTGATTCAAACAAGCGCTGCGCTTCAGGCACAAAATAGACCCCAATTACCGCTAAATTAGAAATTGGATGCTCAGGTTTTTCCACGAGTTTGGTGATCAGCCCATCTTCCACCACTGCGACCCCAAACCGCCGAGTATCTTCCACTTCTTGAACAAAAATTGTCCCTTCGTCGGTTGCCCGATTCAGAGGGGCAAGATCAGCCCGAAAAATCCCATCACCAAAGACAATCAGCATTGGGCCTTTGACTACTTCGCGGGCCAAATAGATTGCGTGGGCTTGGCCGCGCAACTCGGTTTGTTCCAAAAAGCGCGTTGGAAAGCTGTATCGCGCCTTGACAAACTCTTCGATGCGATGCCCCAAATAGCCCGTAACGAAAATCAATTCTTCAATTGCAAGAAGTTGCAAAGAATCAAGAATGTGGGCCAACATGGGTTTGCCCGCCACATTGACGAGCGGTTTGGGTTTACTATAAGTATGGGGGCGCAGCCGTGTACCAAGCCCCGCCGTCAAAATAATAACTTTCATTTGTCAAGTATGCCTAACCCCAAGCTTTGGGCTTGAGCTATATCAGAAGCCTAATGCTGACAGGTACAAGAAGTACAGGTTCCGCCACCCCCACAGTTACCACTGTCGTGTTCTGGCGCATTTTTGCTGGTTTCAGCTTTGCCCAATGAAGCAAAGAGTGAAAAGCGGCGTTTGATCTGTTTTGAAGCACAGTTTTGACAGACAAGATCACTGTCAGCTTGATCCATTCGACGCAGTAGATCAAATTGGCTTCCGCAAGCTGTGCATTCATATTCATACATTGGCATAAGAGCTTACCTCATTACTAAAAAGACAGGCTTGAAAGCTGTCTTTCGCTAAAATTTGACTTTCATTCATTGAGAAAAGTTAGTTCACGTTGCCTAAAGCTGTAAATTGCTGTCAACAAAATGATTGCTAAGAGTGCGCCCTGGGTTATGAGAACGGTAAATTCAGGCGTTCCCGTGCGTTGCTCAAGCATCAGGGCAAACCCGCGCAAGATAGGCAAGAGCGGATAGCTCAAAAGGGCTTGCATCCCGCTTAAAATCTGGACGAAGTCTTTGGGCAAAGTTTGCAAAAAATAGCCACTCACGAAACTGCTCGAAAAGGCTAGGGCCAGAAGGCTCAAAAGAAGCAGTCGCCAACCAGTTGATAAAACCATCGGTGTGAGCAGGAGTAAGAAAGCTCCAACTAAACCCACATTGAGGACTAAAGGTATTGTCCGAACTATAAAATTCGCAAAATTTAAGTCTGAAGGAGGTTTGAGAAAGAAAGTAGCTGCACAAATTATGCAAAAAGAGAGTAAGATCAGCAGAAGCGCACAGAAATAAAGCCCTAAAAGATAACTAGTGCGATCCAGCCGGCGGATGAGCAACAAATAGCCTGCGGGTTGGTCGCCCTGACTTAGCACAGATGAGACCGTGAACAACGTAAGAGCTAACGAAAAAGCCCCGACCGACCCGAAGAATTGGCCTGTTAAAAAGGGTTGTTTGTTATTAAACAATAAAAAGAGAAAAGCAAACGTAAGGAAAACCTCGATTAGGATGCGTTTTGAATGAAAGTAATCCTCTAAGGTAAAGCGCAAAAAGGATAAAAAACGCAGAATAAAGCACACAAAAGGCATTTGACCAATTTGGTTAAGGTTCATTGCTAAGTTCCGAATCCTATTTTTGAATTTCTAAGCTCAATCTGGCGTTTCATGGGGCGGAGCAATCTGCTTTTGGGGTGGGTTTCCCTGCTGTAAAGTTTGAATCACAGCGGCCAAAGTATCATGCTCAATGCGGAGCAGATCGTGAGTAGCTTCATAAAGCGCTTGAAGATAAAATTGCTCCAGGGGCCGCTCCAGCGGTTTGAGTGCTAACACAGTCACGCCGGCATCAAGAATAGCACGCAGCGCCAGGGTTTGCAAAGTAGGATTGTTGGGCTGGAGGGTAACGCTGTAATTTCCGCATTGCACCGCCGAAGAAAGGTAGCAAAGTTGGTTTTTAAGCTCGGTGGGCAGCTGATTGACCTGAATTTTCACACTAACGCTGGCGACGCGCAGTTGCCGAACCTCAGTTTCAGCGACGATTTTGCCGCCCGCCAAGACCCCAACCCGATCACACAAAAACTCAACTTCGTCGCTATAGTGCATACACAGTAAGGTTGTGGGGCAAAAAGGCCGAATCCGCAGCAGCAAATCAAAGATTTCAGCCTTTTCATCGGGAGCTAAATGGGCGGTTGGGTTATCAAGGAGCAACAAATCAGGTTCAGCAAGCATGGCTTGCGCGATTCCTAGCCGTTGCAACATTCCCTTAGAGCAAGTTGCAATTTTTTGCTGCCCAGCTTCTTCCAAACCGACCAATTCAATAACTTCGCTCACTCTTTTGTGGAGTTTTGAGCCGCGCAAATCACTCATCTTGCCTAAAAAACGAAGATATTCTTGGACTTTATAGCGGGCGTGATAAGCGTGATTTTCGGCGAGGTAGCCCACTCGCCCTTGGATTGCCTTTGGGTCACTTGTGCCCAAAATTTGTATTTTGCCCTCATTTGGCTTCAGGAAGCCGAGAATGAGATGCAAGAGCGTCGTTTTCCCGGCCCCGTGGGGCCCCAATAAACCATACACTTTCCCTAGCGGCACGCGCAGCGTTAATTCACGCAAAACGGGAACAAAGCTATATGCTTTACTTAAATTTTGAATTTCAAGCGCATTCATAGAAAAACAGTAATTTTCTTTTCAACGAACAAAGCCTAAATAGGCTAAAGCGATAATTCCACAAGGTAAAGCTCGCCACCAACAGAAGCGTAAAGCCTCTTGCAAGGTGAAAACAGGCCCAAAAGCTTTGTAGTGGGCTAAGAAAAAGCTCAGGCCGCTAAAAACAACCATTATCAAAACCAAATTGACAAGGGGAAACTGGGGAAAAGGTGGCAGCAGCGCAACTAAACTGGCAGCCAAAAGCGCAGATCTGTGCAAAGCATGGGCCGCTTGGGCAAGGTCAATAGTTTGGCTGTCTAAACCGTGGTTTGGGCCACCAAATGCAAGGCTCTCTTTAGCTCTAAAAGGCCCCCAGCCAATTGCGGCGGGAAAAGCTACGATAGCTGCCAAAATAGCCAAAATGTGAGCTAACAGAGGTGATTGGCCATTTGAACCGACAATTCGCCAATCTTGATGGAAAACCAAACTACTGCCTAAAGCTAACCAGAGCAAACTGCGCCCCACAACTCCCAGTTGCGCTTCGCGGCTGGAGGCTCGCGCCACCAAGGGCGAACCCGCGAACAAGCCGGGCAACAAGGCCAGCAAAAAAGCGCCTTCCAGCCCTGCCCACGCTCCCAGCCACAAACTGCCGTTGGCTTCAGGTGGGCGCGCAGTGAGGAACGTGGGATGCAAAGGCCACGGTAAAAGGAGTAAGCCCCCACTTGCAAGGCAAATCGTCAAAAGCGTGATGCTGACTTCGGATTCGCGCCAAGCTTTTCTAAAAGACTTGCCAAGTGAGCGCGTGATGATTTGAGTTCCTGATAGCTTGGCTGCGAGGATGCTTAGTCCTAAAGTGAATAAAAAACCAGGGTAAACCAACAATGCTAATAGAGACTGAAGAAAAATAACTTTCACTGCTTCAAAGCCTCCCGCACAGCCATTAAAATCGTTTCAGCACTTGGGGGACAACCTTCCAACTTCAAGTGAATAGGCACATCGGGCATTTTTTCTATGCCACCTTTACTAAAAGGTTGCCCATTATAGGCACAATCCCCAATCACCAGCAAGGGTGGTAATTGGTCTTTCTGAAGGATTTTTAGCAATTCAGACCGACAGCCCAGCGTAATCGGCCCTGTCAGGATAATGGCCGTCGCATCTTGCAGCGAGTTTGCCCAGGTTAAATGGCTACTTAACTCTACGGCCAACTCGATTTCGCGGTCACAACCTCCGCAAGAACCAGTATTAAGACGAAATAAGCGAATCATAAAACCTTGTTTTAGTGAATTTTCGTTTCCAAACGAAGCAAACAAGCAGATTAGAGAGCTTGAACAAAGGTCAAACTCTGAATAACGTCGCTAATCATGGCCAAGAGCGGTTGAGGATAAAGGCCAATCACCAAACATGCACCTAAAAGCAGTAAAGTTAAGATGGCCGTGCTGGTTGGTTCGGCTTTAAGGTTGCGCTCGGCCAGCGATTCGGTAGGCGGAAGTAGCTCTTGAAAGACTAAAGCAGTTTGGCGCGTGCCTAAAAGGTCGTCATCCGTGGCTGAGGCCCCAAGCAACTTTTGTTGGCAAATCCGTGCCAGGCCCAAACCCGCCAGCGCCGTCGCCAACAAGAGCGGTAGAAATTCCAGCCAGCTACGTTGGGCCGCTTCTTGGTAAATTAGCATTTTACTGGCATAGCCGCTAAAGGGCGGCAACCCCAGCAAAGCCAACCCGCCACTAATGAAGCCCAAACCAGCTACGGGCCACCGTCGTAAAAGGTCGTGGCGCTCGATTCCTGGGGCACGACCATCGGGAAATTCTAACAACGCGAGGCTGACGAAAAGTAACATGATCGCTAAAGTCTGATTGAATAATTCAAACATTGCGCCCATTAGCCCAATTTCAGAAATGGAAACTAAGCCATAAAAGACCATTCCGCTATTGTAAATCAGTAAATAGGCTAAGGTGCGCCGGAGACTTGCTTGGCTAAGGGTCAGCAATCCTGCGCTGACGCTAGTTACAATACCACCAATTCGCAAGAGCGTCAATCCAAAAGGATTTTCAATTAGGATGGTCGGAAAGCGTTGCAAAGCAAGCACCAGCACGAAGAGACTCGTGATTTGAAAAATTGAGATCACGAGGGCCGTGACCATTGGAGAGCCATCTTCCACCAGGTCATTAAGCCAAGTCTGGAAAGGAATAAGCGCAAAGCGTAAAGCGAAACCTGTGGTAAGAAGAGCCAAAATGAAGCGGGTTAAGGGAAATTGGCCCCTTGTTTCGCCAGGTTGATAAATGTCCATTAAAACAAAGCTAAGATAGATGAGCATCCCAGCAATGATCATTAAGATGAGATATTTGATCGCCGTGGCGATGACTCGTGTGCCAACCAATGCGCCAGCGCCAGTGGGCAAATCTACCATTGCTAAAACGGCGGTTAAGCTGGCCGAAAGAAGCAATAACAATTGAAGAAAGGGGTCTTGCAGCAGTAAAATGGTGCAATTAAGGGCCAGCATGAGCAAAGTTACAGGAATAAAGTTCTCGCCATGAGGGAGATGCCACGAAACAATGAAGGCTAAAGCGCCAATGCTTAGAAAGAGAAAGATAAAAAGGCGATTTAAGGCATTCAGCGAGAGGATAATCCCCAAAATCCGCGTTAGGTCGTCGAGGGGAATTTGGGCTAAGAAAAAGGCCTGCGTAAAAATGGTTCCAACTGCTGCTACAATGATTAGCTCAGTATATTTACGCAAGACAAAACAGGTCGCGGCCATTGAAATGGGAAAAAGAATGAAAAGGAGATAGAGCATAGCAGGTAATACGCTTTGCTTTAGGTTCTTTGGTTATACAATTCGCTTAATTCGAGAGTTTTTAGGCGGTCATAAAGTAAGGCTGAAAGATAGGCCACGGCCAAAGCCAGCGAAAGCGTTAAGAAGCTCAAGAGAGCAAGGGCCATTACGCCAACTCCACTGGCATTTGGGGCATTGACCACAGCGGTGTAGAGCAAATCAATGCTACTAAGGCAGAGCAACAAGCCTAGCCCAACTTTGCGTAAATCGGCAGCCACCGCCAGGGTAAATAAGCCTGTCAAGCCGAGCCAATACCAGGCGAAATCTACGAGCGGCGAAGTAGCAACAGGATAAATACTTACTAACGCAAAGGTTGCAAGAAGCGCCAAAAGTAAGGCCCAAAAGGGAATCGTGTAGTCGCTAAGGCGAAAGGGCCGACTGGCACGGAGGCGCTGGGCGGCCCGCGCCGCTCGCCGTAATTCGGCCAGGCCAAATTCGTCTAGTTCTTCTAAGCCAAAATCTTGCGAAAACATCAGGGCCGTAATCGTCAAAATCGCTGTAACCGCAATGCCTGTCATCAACTTGACAGCGATAATCGTGCTATTTGTCCAGTAATCTAATGGTTGGTCAGCCGTAAAGAGTCTTTGGCCTAAGAAAACTGTGAGCGAAAGATAATTCAGCAGTAAGGCAGGAAAGGTAAAGCGCCAATCCTGCAAAAGCAAAATTGCTCCAGCACTCAAGGTAAGGCCAAGCAAAGGCCAAATTGGATCGATCATCTGCGCTAAATTCCTATCCGCGAGCGATCAACAAAATAAGACTCACGCTGGCTAAGACGATTCCTGCCAGGTAAAATCGTTTTTCAAAGAGATTCATCCCCGTTTGGGCCCAAAGACTGAGCGTATTTAACATCTTCCAGCCAAAATGCAAGAGTTTTTTAGGATAACCCACCCAAGCCAAAGGCTCTAAACTCGCAGCCAGTGCAGTTGGGGGTAGCACAACCGCTTCCATATCTTCATCGGTCAGAGTGAATCTTGTCCAGTTTGGGCGGACAATGAACGCCCAAAGGAGCAAAATAAACCCGCCAAACGCTACGCCAATATTGCCCGCTTGGGCCAAAAACCCAACAGAAAGAGTTACGGGAGCGCCTTCAACTAATTGTAACCAATCGCGCCACGCCAACTGCGGCCAAATCCCTAAAAGCAGAAGTGGAACAGTCGCTAAAAGAAAGACTGGGGCAAGCGAATGGCCATCAGAAATAGGATTGGGCAATTCTTTCTTTTGATTCCAAGCGGTTTGGCCCCAAAAACGAGCTAAAGGATTGAGATACGCAAAAAAAGCTAGTAAACTAATGGCTAAAATTGGGGGTATAACCCACGGCGTTTGGGCTAAAGCGGCTTCAAACAGCCAGCGGTGGCCCCAAAAACCCCACATCGGCGGCAAACCTAAAACTGAAAGACTGGCCAAGGCCCAAAGCAAACCTGTGATTCGTAAGCGCGTTCCCGCTTCCACATGCGTCAGGTCGTCGCTGCCCGTAAGCCGTTCCAACGCCGCAACCGCCAACGCGCCCGCTATCGTGGTCAAGCCAAGATTGACTAACAAGGCTGGCACAGCGAGGCGGGCCCAAAAGCCTTCCAGCGCAATCGCTAGGATGACAAAGCCCGCTTGACCGCTGGCTTGCCACGCTACAAAGCGGCGCAGATGCGTCTCGCGCATAGCTCCCGCAACGCCAATCAGCAAGGTCAGCAGCCCCAGAAGCAGCAGAAAGGTTTGCCAGGACGGGGGAAGCGTATTGGTTGGGCTAACATCGCGCACAACCGTTACGAGTCGCGCAAAAGTGTCAAGGGCCAGAAGCGGCAAAATCAAGCCGTGAATAAGCCCGCCTAAAGCTGCTGGCGCAGCGATAGAATCTTCCAAAGCGCTCTGAAAGGGCCCACCGCCGACCAACATCAGACAAGCCAGAGTAACACAGATCGCCGCCAGCGCTCCCGGCATTTCGCCGTTATTCAGGGCAGGTTGCCCAAGCAGCAGGCCAGCCAGCAAAAGGAGACTGGCCTGCAAGCCCCAAATTACGCCTTGCGGCAAGGCTGTGCTGCGGTCTAAAGCGCCACTCGCTCGCACAGCACTGTAATTGAGCAAGACCGCCAGCGCCCAGGTAAAGGGCAACAAAAGCCCATCACTTTGAAAAGCGATCTGCGTTGTTACCAAACTCAGCAAGGCCCAAGCAAAGAGTAAACTAAAACCCTTCACGGAGGGCGACAAAACTAATGCAATCGCTAAGAGGGCTAAAGTTCCTCCGCAAAGGAGCGTTAGGGCAAGCCCATCAGCATCTGTTTGACCAGCGGCAAAGATGTTGAGCGTTTCAAGGCCTAACCAATTTACGGGTGGCAGATCAACGGTCAGGCCTTGCAAATGGCCCAAAACGAGCAGCAGCGCCGCGGCCAAAGTCGCACCTGCCGCCCCAATACCCAATGTGCGCGTCGAGACAAACCGATTGAGGCCTAAACAAGCAGCAGCGGCTAAGAGCAACGGCAAAAGGGAAACAAAAGTCACGAGTTTCGTTCCTTTAGCAATTGCAAAAATAAAGCTAAAAAGTTATTTGCGTTTCGTTGCATAGATAATCCCACTTTGGAGCGTACTTCGAGTAACAAGCGCCTTCAAATCAACGCCTAGCCCGACCAAAGTCTGGGCTACATGTGGCTGAATCCCCGTTAAAACAACTTGCGAACCCAGCAATCTCACGGCCTGCGCGGCTAAAACAAGCGCATTAGCCACTTGAGCATCAATTACTGAAACGCCCGTAATGTCAATAATCGCAATTCGGGCTTGATGTTCGGCAACGCCCAGCAGGAGAACTTCCATCACACGCTCGGCGCGGCGCGAATCAACCATGCCCACTAATGGCATTACGACCACATGTTCACTGATTGGAATCAGGGGCGTAGAAAGTTCAGCCAGCGTGATCTCTTGGGCCCGGATAATTTCTTCTTGAATCAGCACTTGCCGGGCCCGCTCTTCGACGCGGTCTCGCTGAATCGCCATCCCAATGATGCTCGCTGCGGCACTCAAAGCATCTACTTCGGCCTCAGCCCACAGCCGAGCGATTTTACAATCATCAAAGCCGATAAAACCCCACCAATTTTGTTGCACAAAAATCGGGACAACAGCCAAGGAAAGAATATCTTGGCCCGCGAGAAGCTCTTGCTCTTTGAGCGGAAAAGAGGTTAAAGGGCCATGGATCGGTTCGTTTCGCCCTAAGATAGCTTGCCAACGACCAAAACCATCTTTTTGATAGGAAAGCCCTTGCAATTCTGGCGCATCAAGCATCACGCTAACGCCATCTCTTGTCCATTCAAATCGCTGACTCATCAAGAGCGAACCATCAGCGGCTCCATGATTTTCAAAAATATAGGTGCGACTAACGTTAGTGGCGATTCCCAAATGCGCCAAAACGGTTTGGATGTTTTGTTGCCAATTGGTCTCTTCCAAAAAACGAGTTGCAGCGAAACTAACGGCTTCCAAAATGGCTTCGCGGCTGCGTAAAACCTCTTCGGCCTGCTTACGCTCTGAAAGATCGATAATCACGCCGAGCGAAGCTAAAACTTCATCATTCTCGTTGAATAAAGGATAGGAATGAAGCTGGGCCGGAAAAGCCTCACCTGATTTGCGCCTGTAGACCACTTCGCCCCTGAAACCAACCTTCCGTTGCCGCAAGAGCTTGCCCCGCTCTAAGACTTGGGCCTGATCGTTTGGGGGAACCAACAGCGCAAACGATTGGCCCAAGATTTCCTCGCGTTGATAGCCAAAAACAGATTCTGCGCCAGGGCTAAACTCTAAAATCGGTAAAGTTGGCAAATTTACATCAATTGAAACAAAGGCAACCGCTGTAGCCGCCGTAAAGATCACTCGGAGATGCTCTTCGCGTTGCCGCAGCGCTTTTTCGCGCCGCAAGCGGATCAGGATACTGCTCGCGTAAGTGGCAATCGTTTCAAGCGTGGCCCGCGTAGTGGGCGTGATCTCTTGCATCGCTCGGGAACCGATATTCAGGCAAGCCACTACTTGACCTTCACAAAGCACGGGGACAATTGCAAGGCTTTGGATGCCTTCTTTACTGCGAATATCAAGCTGTAGATCATTTTTCTCAAGAATGGTGTAAACTGGTTGCCCAGCCATAATGAGTTTGGTCTGCGGTGAATCGGCAGGATAATAGCTAGTTTTGGCAACAAATTCGGGCGACAAATCCTGGTTAATAACTAACTCAATTGCACCTGTTGTTTCATCTATGAGATAAATGCCTCCGCAGTCTAATTTGGCTACTGTAATTGCAGATTTCAAAATAAGATGCAAGGTTTCAGTAATATCAAGAGCCTTACCCAGGGCAATTCCAAGACTATGGAGATTTTGATTGGTCTCTTCTTCGATCTTTTGGTGGGTTATATCAAAAAAAGTAACGATTGCTGCATAAGGGTTAGCTTCAGTAGCCCGAAAGATCGGGCGCGTATTCATTGAAATCCAAATTTGCGTGTCATCAAGCGGCTTCCGAAACCCCATCCCAACTTCAAAGGAAGCTTTGCCTGTCCGCAAAGCTTTATGCAAAGGGTGTTCGGTGCTTGAAAAAGGTTGGCCATCCAAGTGAACCGCTTGCCAAGTGGCATCCAGCATCACCCAGCGCAATATTTGGTCGGAGCGCAAGCCGAGAATCGTTTCGGCGCGGGAATTGCAAGCCAAAACTCGCCCTTCTTGCCCCAACATCACCAACCCTTCGGCCAAAGTATCCAGTAAGGCGCGGTAGCTTTCTTCGCGCTCCTCTATCGCCAGCTGCAATTCCTTCCGTTCCGCAACCCCTTGCACAGCCCATGAAGGTTTGGCTCCCTTTTCTGAAGCTTCTTGCTTTTGCCATTGAGCAGTAACATCGCGCTGTTGCACTAAAACGCCCTGCTCTTGGCCATAAGTATAGGGCTTGATTTGCACTTCAAACCAACGGTGGAGCTGCACGGCATGGGCATATTTAAGCTGAAACTGGGGTTGCAAACCGCTCAAAACGGCCCGTAACCCCGCGGCCAGCGCGGGCAAATCGGCTCCATTGGGGGCAAATAAGAGTTCAAAACCTTTCAAATATTCTTGCCCAACCCAAAAGGGGAAGGGTTCAGAAACATTTTGACTCTCCTGTTGCCAAGTTGCATTGAGGTAGAGAATTTTGCCTGTGGCATCCAAGACCGCCAAGCTGTCGGGGAGGGCATCAAGCAAGCAGGCTGCATTTGCAACTAGGGTTGTGAGGGATGTTGGTTTCAAGTCAAGCATTTTGAGGTGGATCTTGTAACAGGCAAAGTATTCTACGCAGCAGCGTTTTTAACCCTCAGCACAAGCTACACAATGGTCGGTAGATTGGGTAATCAGCATGACGTTGTCCAACAAAGCCCCGACAAGTAAGGTGCGCGCAACCAGGCGCTCAAGCTGATGGGGGGCATCAAGCGTCACGGCGGTGAGGTGTTCGCCATCGCTTTCTACCGTATAGCGCAGCAGCCCACGGGGGCTTTCTACCGCTCCTGTAGCTTGGCCCGCAGGAACTTTGGTAGGCATAAGCCCTTGCCAGGGGCCCGCAGGGAGCTTTTCCAAGGCTTGGGCCGCCAGTTTGGTGCTTTCTAAGGCTTCCAGCAGCAAAACCGTCAGACGGGTATTAACGTCCCCACCTTCTTGCACCATCCGCTTACCTTCAAGCTGCCCGTAGGCCGCATACGGTTGATCAAGCCGCAAGTCAGCGCTGAGGCCCGAAGCTCTCGCCAGCGGCCCGCGCAATTGAAATTGCGTTGCGGCAGAGGGGGTAAGAATACCCACATCGACGGTTCGGGCGAATAGGATTCGGTCATCAATCACACGCTCGCCAAGCTTGAAAAGACTTTGCTTAATCTCGGTCAGCAAACCTAGAAGCCGTGACCGACATTCAGCACTCAAGTCGTGGCGCAGGCCCCCAGGCAAACAGATGTCGGGGATGGTTGGGCGGCCTGTGAGGAGCAACAGCGTTTGGCGGGCCTGGGCTTTTAGTTGCTGTAATGGTTTCGTAAAGCGGGGAAGTTCTAAAAGCGCAAACAAATTCGTTAAGGTTTCAAGATGCGACAGGAGGCGTTCAGCCTCAGCCACCGCACACCGCAGATAGGCCGCTCGCTCCGGAACCGCCAGCCCCGCCAAAGTTTCTAGCGCCTGGCAAAAAGCTAAAGTATGGGCGTGGGAACAGGGCCCGCAAATGCGCGAAACCAAAAAGAGGGCTTGATCAAGGGGGAGCCGAGCCAGCCTTTCTGTACAGCCGCGTTCATTATAACCTGCCCGATAGGTAACATCGATTACCGCTTCGCCTTCGATCTTCAGTAGTAACCGTTGGGGGCCACGCCAGGCAGGGTTAAAGGGCCCAAGAGCCAGGGTGTAACTCACCGTCTATCCTTACATTTTGAATCAAAATAACATGCTAGAACGAGTGCTGAGGCAGAAAGGGATTACAAAAACAAAGCTTTGCAGCGTTGCTATGATAGCACAAAAGTTTATTTGGCGCAACCGTTTGAAGCCTAAGATAAGTTTAGAAAATAACGCAAAAGAGCCTAAGTTCAAGCCCCAGAACTCAGCTAAAAAACGATCTTCCAAAGAAATTGGCCTGCGAAAGCGAAGAAAGAGCCAAAATAAACGCTTTGTTCCTGTGCAAAGGCCCTGGAAACTATCAGCTAAAGCTAAACTGATTTCAAGGGCGTTAAAAGCCAAGCAACGCTTATTTTTCGTTTTTCTGCCCAGGTGCGAGCTAAAGGAAACTGAAAGTAGTTTTTTTGTTTAAGTTCCCTTTTTGGGTTCTAATTTTCTCGCATCTGGACAAAAAAAGTGATTCAAAGTCTAGTACATTTGGCATTGCTATGCTATAATTCAGTACGCGAAGAGCCGCAAGCCGTCCCCCAAAGTTGGCTTCCGCGTCCTGAATCAAAATTTAGACAAGTTTGTCAATGAAGCTAATTGTGAATAATATGTTTAATCAAGTACTTTGGCGCTCGCAGATAGATGAACGGCTCCAGCTTTTAGGCCGGCATCCCTGGCATGAAGTTCAGATCAGTGGAACCCATAGTGTGCTAACCTATTTGGCGATTCGCACCCTGGAGCCATTTTTGGAAGCTTTTGAGCAACATCCGATTGCGGCGGTCTTGGCCCTGGCCGAGATCACAACGGGCCCTGGAGCCGACCATCTCATTCGTCGCAGTGCCAAGCTGCGCTATCAGGCCGCCCAAATTTTGGCCCAAGACCTGCGGACAATACCCGAATTGCGGCTAACGCTTGAAGACTTGATGGTCAAGCTTGAAACCCTCCAAATGGCTCGCCGAAGGTTGAATAGTTCCCGTGATGAATGGTTCCGCAGTTCGCTTCTTGCTGAATTAGGGCATTTTGAGGGAAATGAATTTACCCGAATGCGGGAAACTCTCAAAGACCCCGTCTGGAAATCAATTTATGATCTTATTCGCGGCCTCCGCAAACAACGGGGAAACTATACCCCTGCGGATCTTGCAATTTTGGATAAAGGCTTAAAGAGCAGTGCTTCCAATGTACGTTCGGAAGCAGCCCGCAAATTGGGTGATTTTGTGGCTAAACCCTCCCCCACGATGGTTGAGACTCTGGTGCAAATGGCCCTTCATGATTGTGAATTGGAGACTCGCAATGCAGCTTCGCGGGCTTTGGGAACGCTGTGGGATCGAGTCTCTTCACCGAAATTGCTAGATTACCTGGCCGAACAATTAGCTTCCCAAGATAATTTTGTGCGGTCAGCAGCAGCGCATTTGCTCTCGCAACTGGGTGAATTTGCAGGTACGGAGGAGTTGATTGTCAATCTTTTAGCTTTGCTCAAGGATGAAGAGGCTTATACACGGGAAGCCGCTGCACGGGCTTTGGGGCGTATGGGTACAGCCGCAATTACCCCCGAAGTCTTAAATATGCTCACCCAAACGGTGCAAGACGGTGATCCCAATGTGCATGAAGCTGCTTTAGATTCATTGCTTCAGTTACGCAAACTCCGCGCAACGATTCTGTTGCATTTGCCCACCATCGTTAATGAAGAGGAAGCAGCAGAACATGAAGAACAAGCGTTGAGAGAAGCCCTTTTTGGTAGTGCTAAAGTCAGTAGTGGTGAAGATTATGGGCCAGGAGTCCAAAGGCTTTAGCCTTTGGGGGCCAATGGCTAAAGCCATCGGATTCCGTTTACCAAAAAGACCCCCAAAGTCCCCTACCCTTACATGACTACCGAAATTCTAATTTTAGGCTGCTATTTGAGCAATTTGCCGAATAGGAATTCCTCTTTCAGCAAGATAAGTCTTAACTTCAGCAATGGTATATTTGCCAAAATGAAAAATAGAAGCGGCTAAAACAGCATCTGCTTGGCCCTCTGCCAGCCCCAAATACATATCCTGCGGTGAGCCTACCCCGCCAGAAGCGATAACGGGCACATTTACAGCACTTCCAACTGCCCGTAAAAGTTCCAAATCGTAACCCGTCTCTTGCCCATCCGCATCCATACTATTGATTACAATTTCGCCCGCGCCTAACTCGACTCCCCGCTTAATCCATGCAATTGCGTCGAGGCCTGTAGAGCGCGGATTGTGGCCTGTGTGAGTAAAAACTGCCCATTTCGGTGGATTCGAGGTTGAAACCCGTCTGACATCAACTGAAAGCACAATACATTGGCTGCCAAACCGTTTAGCACCCTCTTCAATAATGTTTGGTTGCAAGACAGCTGCGGTGTTAAGCGAGACTTTATCGGCTCCCGCTCGCAACATCCGATACATATCCTCGACAGTTCGCAAACCCCCCCCGACAGTTAAAGGAATAAAAACTTGTTTGGCCGTGTTTTCTACGACATCGGCCATAATATTGCGCTCATCGCTGCTGGCCGTAATGTCGTAAAAAACTAATTCATCGGCTCCTGCGGCGTTGTAAGCGGCGGCCAGCGCGACAGGGTCGCCTGCGTCGCGGTGGTTGAGGAACGAAACCCCTTTGACCACGCGCCCAGCCTTGACATCAAGGCAGGGAATGATTCGGCGTGTAAGCATCTTTTTACTCTTCCCTTTCGCTAAGAAACAACCGTTCCCGCACCTTCCAAAGCCTTTGAAACACAATTCGCGCTGCGAGCATCGCCCAAAATAACTTTTCCAACGCCTTCAGCCAAAGCTTCGGCTGCCCCAAGTAACTTTTTCTTCATGCGTCCTTCGGCAAGCGGCAAAAAGTTTTCTAATTCGGCCTTTGGAATATGCGTAATCAATGAATTCTCGTCGGGAAACGCTCGCAAAAGCCCAGGGACATTAGAAAGTAACAAAAGCGTATCGGCTTGCAAAGCGGCAGCAATTGCGGCGGCAGCCCGATCCCCATCAATGTTAAGTGCTTCGCCTTTTCCTTTTTCGCTGCAAGCCAGAGGCGCAACCACAGGTAAATAGTCATTTGCCAACAACATTTGCAGAAGAGGCAAATTGATTTGCTCTATTGTCCCTGTCCAATCATCGCGCAAGACCTTTTGCTTGCCATCTTCAATGATTCTAATGGCCGCCTTGCGTTTGCCTTGAATTAGTTTTCCGTCAATTCCGCTCAGACCAAGCGCATTAACCTTCAAAACTTGCAGCCGCTCAACGATTCCTTTATTTGCTGTCCCGCAATAGACCATTTCAAAAATCTCTAAAGTGCGGCGATCTGTATAGCGACTGGTATAACCGCTGGGCGAAGTAACGAAACGAGGAGGATGCCCTAAAGCTTCAGATAGCCGATTGGTTTCAGCAGAACCACCATGAACTAAGACAAACCGTTGCCCATTTTGCCAAAGCAGCGCGAGATCAGCGCATAAAGCATCATAATCAATGCCATCGCTGCCCCCAACCTTAATTACAATCATCATTTAGCCCTTTATATTGGATGCAAACCCGTGAAAGTCAAGCCAGCAGTTTCTTCAAAGCCACCCATTAGATTTAAGCATTGAACGGCACTGCCTGCTGCACCTTTCACCAGATTATCAATGGCACAAATACTTACGATTCGGCCACTTTCTTCGTCAAAAGCAAAACCAAGATCAGCATAATTAGTTCCAGCGATGATTTTTGGCTCAGGAAAACGATAGATTCCTGTGCGCTCCTTGATAATCCGAACAAAAGGCTGCTCTTTGGCAAAAGCGCGATAAGCCTTCCACAAATCTTTTTCTGTAATCGTGCGTTTAGCAAAGATATGAGCAGTAGCTAATGCACCGCGAACCAACTCAACTGAAGTAATTGAGAGGTGAATGTTCTTTAAGCCTGTTATTTGTTCAACCTCAGCCGTATGCCGATGCCCCACGGGAGCAAAAGAGCGCACAACACCCGCCCGCTCTGGGTGATGACTGCTTTCGCTGGCTCCAGCCCCTCCTTCAGATGAACCCACTTTGACTTCAACGATAATAGGTTGGCGCGTATCTATCAAATTCGCTTGCAGCAAAGGCAACAAAGCTATATTGGTCGCTGTGGCATTGCATCCAACCCCACTTGCAAACTGCGTTTGACGCAAAGCCTCTCGATTGACTTCGGGCAAACCATAGATAAACTTGCTTAACCACGTCGGCGCAGGATGCGGATGTCCATACCATTTTTGATACGTTTCGGGGTCGGTTAGGCGAAAATCAGCACTACAATCAATAATGCGGGGCGCAAGACTTGCATAATGCTCAATGGCTTTAGCTGCTTCGCCATGGGGAAGGGCTAAAAAGAGCAAATCACAGGCTTCCAATTGATCAGGATGCGCGAATTGTAGCAATGTACTCCCCCGCAAATTGGGGTGAACTTGATAAAGATAACGACCTGCATTGCGTCCGCTCGTAGCTTGAGCTACAGTTACGTTGGGATGCCCCAACAATAAGCGCAATAACTCGCCACCAACATAGCCCGAAGCACCAACAATACTTACTTTCAACGCT
>JFJP01002141.1_pt1 | contig 32053 bp, 25 predicted proteins | sample 431651 | NCBI WGS metagenome assembly JFJP01 (sample SAMN02602958, study PRJNA72255) | Microbial mat metagenome, whole genome shotgun sequencing project. | biome: fresh water; feature: sink hole; material: water; isolation source: purple microbial (photo- and chemosynthetic) mats found in... | reverse complement strand
ACGCCTTCAATGGGCCGGCTGACATCCCGCTCAAATATCGTTTTGAGTTCCATTTTTCCCTTGCCCTGCGCTTAGACCTGATAGTCGTAAATGTTGAATGCCCGGTAGTACTTGTCGTCGCGCAAGCGGCCGAACAAATCGAGTGACGCGCCGGCTGCGATTGAATGGGAATAATCGCCAGGAAAGAACAGCACTGTCGGCTGGAGCTTGGCTGCTTTTTGCAGGTTGTTAAGCACGTTGTGGGAACGGATATACGGAAAGACCTCGCCCACGCCGGATATGAACAGGACATCAAATGGCCCTTCAGCCATACGATTGACCATGGCGGGAACCAGCACATGCTCCACATCCAGCATGGACTGAATGTTTTCCAGCAGCTTTTCCTTGGTCATGCCCGCTTCTTCAGCGAGATACCAATCCCAATCGCCCTCTGCCTGCATGAGTTCGATGGACAAGTCATAGAGGTTGATTTCCAGAATGCGCAGCCCTTGCTGGTTCAGCCGGTTTGCCAGTTGCCTCTGCAATCGGTTCATTTCCACCGCTTCTGCCGGGCTGAAGTCGCAGATGAAGAATGGCACCTCGTTGCCCAGACCCTCCATCTTCAGGAAACGCGGGTTGGCGACCACTTTCAGCAAGTGTTCAAAGCGTGTGGCGATGGATTCGCGTCGGATGTTGCGGATCATGGTTTATAGCGCATGGTTTATGACTCATGCAGCCACTTGTTGATGTCGGTATCTGACAGCGGATAAATCAAGAAAGCCTCGCGGCCTTGCTTGGCCAGTAGGCTGGCAATGCGTGGCGTCAGCATGGCTGGCTGAATGACGTGCTGTGCTGAAATCAGATCCGCCTCCCGTAGCATCCGAAAAAGGTTCTGGCGTAGCTTGTTTTGCGTGGAGGGCGCTGTGTTGTCCAGCTCCTCATGCCACAGTGCTTTGCCATTGAAAAACGCGTCGAAGTCCTTCAGGTGCAGGTCTTGCCGCAACGTGACGAAATACTCGCGCAAGACCTCAACAGCAAAGTCGCGAATGAAATCATAGCGGCGGCAGGTTGCGCTCCAGAGCAGATAGCTGCGTTCGCGGATGCTACCGCCAACGATGCACTCTAGTTCTGGAATTGTGAGCAGTTCCAGGCGTGAGACTATTTCCTTGCTGATACGGAGTGCTGCGGACGCCGTCCGCACCTGCAGGAGGTTGTCAGACTGCACTTGCTCACGGGTCGACAACCAGTCGCGGTTTCGCAAGAAAAGTCCTGCGACCATGGCGGATTCCTGAGAAAACAGGCCGCCGGTGGTGAAGGAAAGGCGGTATCGCGCGGCGCCCATCAGCTTCCTTCGGAATTTTCAGGCGCTTCCCCCGCGCCGCCGGCTTTGACCCAGTCGTCGATCTCGCTCTTCTGGAATTTCCAAAGTCGCCCGACACGATGCGCTGGTATGCGCTTCTTGGCGGTCCAGACGTAAATCGTGTCCTTGCTGACCCCCAGATGAGCTGCAATTTCTTCAACGGATAGCCAACGGTCTGACATGAGGTTCTGGGCAATTTCATTGCGAGGTCGACATGGTTGCACAGGCTGAGCCTGTTTAGGCATGACCCTATTGGATTAAGCAGGATTTAACTTGGGTAAATTCTCTTGTCGGTTGCGGTCGAGCAAGGGGCAGGCGTGTTGAGACGACCAGCCGACGGTTACCGGGCTGGCGTTAATCCACTCTTCATCTGAGCCAGGCCGAGGGTTTGTTTTGCCTGTGTGATTCCAACTTTTATCGGCTTAGGGTTGTGCTCCTAGGAGTCCTGGCCAACTCAAAGTAAAGTCGCCGATACAAATACGAGGAAATCAGAGATGTCAGAACCATCGGAAAAACCCATTGTCCTGAGCTTCGGCGATGCGGCGGCGAACAGGCAATTGTTATCTTCGTTATTGGAAGGTGAATATATTTTGCGCTGGGCGGAGGACGCTGATGTCGGGTTGACTGATCGCCATACGGCGAATCTTCCCGATCTGGTTCTGCTCGATCCGGCCCCGCCCGGTCTGCATGGCCGCGACGTGCTGCGTCAACTGCGCGTCGATGCGCTGACTCGGGATATTCCGGTGATTGTCGTCACCGCCGATGACGCGGAAGAAACCGAACTGGAATGGTTGCAACGTGGCGCCAACGCTGTGCTGGTAAAGCCGTTCAAGCCGCGCGGGTTGAAAGTCAAAGTGCATGACCTGCTGGAGCGCCAGCGGCTAAAAAAACAGTTGGCCGAAAGCGAAGCCTGGCGCGGAGTGGTCTTCGAGGCCGGACCGAATCCGCTGTTGGTGGTTGCTCAGGATGGCCGCATTTTGAGCGCCAATCACCGCGCCGAGGCGATGCTTGGCTATCCGTCGGGGCGGCTGGTCGGGCTGAATGTGGAACAACTGGTTGCCGCCGAAGATCACCAGTCGACTGCCGGGTATTTCGCGGTGGAGCAGTGTGCGCCGCAACAGCGCAGCGGGTTTGCGGACGGCGTCGAGTTGCTCGCTTTGCGCCACGATGGCAGTCATTTTCCGGCTCGCATCAGTTTGCATCCGATTCAATTCGGTCAGGCGACGCGGCTCATCGTCGGCCTGGAAGATATCAGCGCGCTTAAAACGGCGCAGACCGAGGTCAAGATCAGCGAAGAACGTCTGCGCCTGGCGACCGAAGGCGTCAAGGATGGCACCTGGGACTGGAATCTCGACAGCGGCTCTGTGTTCTGCTCGGCAGGTTGGAAAAGCATGCTGGGTTATAGCGATGACGATGTTGTCGAGCCGACCTTCGCGGGTTGGGCAAAGTGGATGCATGCCGACGACAAGGCTGCTGTGATGCAGGGTGTCGAAGACTATCTGGCGGGGCGGGGCGACAAATTTGAAATCGAAATTCGCATGCACCGCAAGGACGGCAGCTGGGCCGATATTCTGTCGCGCGCTTCGTTGGCCCGCGACACCGAGGGGCATCCGCTGCAACCGCGCCGTCTGATAGGCATCAACACCGATATTACCGAGCGCAAGCGGATGGAGCGCGCGTTGCGGCAGAGCGATGCGCGTTTTCGTGGCTTGTTCGATCAGTCGCCCGACCCAAGATTACTGATCGAGGATGATCGATTCGTCGACTGCAACCAGGCTGCCGTCGAGTTGCTGGGCAGTCCGGACAAAGCCGAGATTCTCGGTACGCATCCGGCGGACATCTCACCGGAAACCCAGCCGGATGGCGTACCTTCGGCCATCAAGTCGGCGGAAATGATGCGTATTGCCAAGCAACGCGGCACTCATCGCTTTGATTGGGCGCACAAACGATCGGACGGCAGCCGGTTTATTGCTGAGGTCACGCTGTCGTCGATCACCATACAAGATCGCCCGATGCTGCACTGCATCTGGCGCGACATCACCACCGCCAAAGAAAACGAGGTGATGCTCGAACGCGACCGCGAACGGCAAAAGGTATTGCGGAAATTGCTTGAGGACGGTTTTGCCAAAGGTTCTCTGGAAGACGTGCTGGATCGTTGTCTGCGCCGAATTCTGTCGCTTTCCTGGCTGTCTGTTCTGCCCAAGGGCGGCGTCTTCCTGATGGATACGCTGCAAAACAACCTGCATCTGGTTGTTGAACAAGGGCTGCCGGCGGAGATTCTCGGCCTCTGCTCGCGGCTGGCCTTGGGGCGATGCCATTGCGGTCGGGCCGCGGTCAGTCGGCAAGTGCAGTATTCCGCGTGTATCGATGCGCGGCACGAGGTTGTTTATCCAGGCATTGTCGATCACGGCCATTACAGCATTCCGCTGTTGGCGGGCGAAGTCTTGCTGGGGGTGTTGGTCCTGTATCTGCCACTCGGTTTTCAAGCCAATGCGCAAAAGGAAGAATTCCTCACCGCCGCCGCCAACGCGCTTGCCGGCATCATTCAACGCAAGCTGGACGAAGCGGCTTTGCGCGAACGTGAGCGGCTGTTTCGCAGCGTGGTGGACACCTCGGCGGATGGTTTCTTCATGGCCGATATGCAAGGCCGATTGTTGGAAGTCAACGATGTCTATGTCCGGCTTTCCGGTTACAGCCGCGAAGAGTTGCTTGGCATGCGCATTCACGATCTAAAGCCGGACGGGACGGAGGTGGAAGTCAATGGACATTTTGAGCGCACGCTTGGTCAGGGCTGGAATCGATTTGAAACTCAGCACCGAGCCAAAGATGGCCACATCTGGCCGGTGGAAGCCAGCGTCAGTTATGTCGCCGAACCGGACCAACGTTTTTTTGTTTTCACCCGCGATATCAGCAATCGTCTGGCATTGGAACGGCAACTGTCCGAAAGCCGAAGCAGTTTTCTGGCGATGATCGATAACCTGCCGTTCGCCATCTGGTTCAAGGACACCGATTGCCGGCTGCGAGCGGCCAATATCGCGCTGCTCGAAACCCTGGGTGAGCGGCCCAGAGCCAGTGTCATCGGCAAGAACAACTTTGATCTGTGGCCGGCCGACCTGGCCGCCAAGTACGATGCCGACGATCGGGAAGTGATGGCCAGCCGTACGCAAAAATTCGTCGAGGAGCCTTACGAGAAGAGTGGCTATCGGTTCTGGATTGAAACCTACAAAGCGCCGGTGCATGACAAGGACGGCGTTTTGCTCGGCACGGTAGGCTACTTTCGCGACATCACTCGCCAGCGCAATGCCAGTGATCAATTGCGCGAGCTCAACGAAACCCTGGAGCAACGCGTCGAGCAGCGCACCCGTCAACTGGAGACCAGTCGGAGACAACTTGAAGTCATCATCGATACCTTGCCGGCGCTGTTGTTCATCAAGGATCTGGACGGCCGTTATTTGACCGTCAATCAGCGTTATGAAAAGGAAGTCGGCGTTTCCAAGGCGTGGGTGCTCGGGCGCACCGACCTGGATTTGTATCCATCCGCGGTGGCGGAAGCCATCCGCCAGATTGACCAGCGCGCAATTACCGCCGCCGCGCCGATCACGTTTGAGGAAAATGTGCCGCACCACGATGGCCGTCGGCATGATTATCTGACCACCAAGCTGCCCTTGCTGGATGCCTCCGGGAAGCCACATTCGCTGCTGGGCATCGCTTTCGACATTACCCCGATCAAGATGCTGCAAGCGCAACTGACGCGCACCCAGTCGATTGCCCGCCTGGGCAGTTGGCAGCTGCAACTGGCGGATGGCGGGTTGACCTGGTCTGACGAAACCTATGGCATCTTTGCCATGCAGCCGGGCTCGCGGGTAACAATAGACAGCCTGGTCGAGCGCATTCATCCAGACGATCTGGCCAGGGCTGAAAGCGCCTGGGAAGGCGCCAGGCAAGGCCGGCTGTACGACATCGAATACCGCATCATCCTCGCCGAGCAGACCAAATGGGTGCGTGAGCGGGTCGATATCATCACCCGCGAAAATGACCGCTACCTGGTCGCGGAGGGCTTCGTGCAGGACATTACCGAGTTCAAGCACACCCAGGAAACGCTGCAGCTGGCGTTGCGGGACGCGGAGCGATTCGCGCGGATGAAAAGCGAGTTTCTTGCCAACATGAGCCATGAAATCCGCACGCCGCTCAACGGCATACTCGGTTTTGCCCAGGTCGGGCAGCAAATCAAGCACGATTCGCAGGGCAAACGGCTGTTCGATCAGGTGTTTGAGTCTGGTCAGTTGCTGCTTGGCATCGTCAACGACATTCTCGATTTTTCGAAGATCGAAGCCGGCAAGCTGCGCATTGATGCGGTTGCCGTGCAGCTTGAACGCATCCTGCAACATGTTTCGGTGATGTGTTCCGACCGCGCTTCTAGCAAGGGTTTTTTGCTGCGCATCGAGGTGGATGAAGCGCTGCCGCCCTGGTTCCAGGGAGATCCTTTACGCATCGCGCAGATTCTGATCAATCTGGTCGGCAATGCGATCAAATTCACCGAACGCGGCGAGGTGGTGCTGTCCGCCCGGCGCGAATCGGATCGCATTGTGTTCCGGGTAAGCGATACCGGCATCGGCATGGCGCCAGAGCTGGTCAACAATCTGTTCAAGCCGTTCGAACAGGGCGATGGCAGCATCACTCGACGTTTTGGCGGCACCGGGCTGGGGTTGGCCATTACCCATCGACTGGTGGATTTGATGGGCGGTGAAATACGCGTCGACAGCACGCCGAATCTGGGCAGCGTGTTCGAGGTGCATCTGGCGCTGAGCGCTGTTCCCGCGCCCGCCGCCGTGGGCCGCGCCGAGGCGCCCGCATCGGGAGTGCCGACGCGCCAATCGCTGGCCGGCGTGCGCGTGCTGACGGCGGAGGACAATGCGGTCAATCGGATGGTGCTGGAAGATCTGCTGACGATGCAGGGGATCATCCTGCGTTGTGTCGAAAACGGCCAGCAAGCTCTGGATGTCATCCGCCACGAGGGCGAATCCGCTTGGGACATCGTACTGACCGACATTCACATGCCGGTAATGGATGGTCATCAACTGACCCGTCAGTTGCGCGAAATTGCGCCGAATCTGCCGGTCGTCGGGGTCACCGCCCATGCCATGGCGGAGGAGCGCGAGCGTTGCCTTGCCAGCGGCATGGTCGCGCACGTCGCCAAGCCCATCGTGCTGGATGAATTGCTGTCGGTGATCCAGCGATTTGCCCGTCATCCGACGAAAAACGAGGCAATACTGGAGACCGAACCGTCCCGGCCCGCGCAGTCAGTCAAGGCTCCAGAGCCAGGCGTAGCGGCCGATGCATCGCCGCTCGACGAGCCGCTTTGCCCGACCTTGGCAGCGTTCATTGATCGGGCGGCGTTGATGGCGCATTTCAATGGTCGCCAGGCTTTTATCCACAAGCTGCTGGCCGCATTGCTGAGCAGCCATCGGGGCACGCCGGAGAAATTGCGGGCGGCGGTCGCGCAGAGTAACCACGCAGACCTGGCTTTCGCGGCGCATAGTCTTGCCAGCGCAGTGGGCGCGATGCAGGCGCACGACTTGCGAGCCTTCGCCAAACGGGTGGAAGAGTTGGCGCGCCAAGGCCGGCTGGAGGCTTTCGGGCTGGCGCTGGAACTGGCCACGAAGACGGAAAGTTTTCTCGCGGCGGTGCAGCGCGAGTTGCCGCCCGACCCATCCGTTCCCAGCAGATGACCGCCACCAGCCGTCGGATTCGAGGCGAAATATCTGTGGCGGCTTCTCTACATCGTAAATAAACTTCGCCACAGCCTGTGCCATCGCCAATGTATGGGGAATCGGGAACTCTTGAAGGAAAAGCGTTGACACAGATTCAGCCTGATAAACGACCCGAATCGCCACTTGTTCAGCACCTGGAGGAGGCGTCGGAAAATGGCGTTTTAAATTCCCATGGCAGTCTGGATCTCAGCGAACGCCAGGCCTTTGAAGGCAAATTGCGTCTTAGCGAGGAGAAATACCGTCAGCTATTCCTCAGCATGGCGCAGGGCGTTGTCTATCACGATGCGCAAGGCGCGGTCATCGATGCCAATCCGGCCGCTTGCCAGATTCTCGGCCTGAACCTCGGCCAACTGCTCGGCAAGAACTCTCTCGACCCGGCTTGGCGTTGCATCCGCGAGGATGGCTCGGTCTACCCGGGCGAGCAGCATCCGTCGATGCTCGCACTGGCTTCGGGCAAAGCCGTTGCCGATCGCGTGATGGGCGTCTGGCGCGCGGCGGAAAACCGCTATCGCTGGATTCTGGTCAACGCCACCCCGATTTTCCATCCCGACATTGCCCGGCCAAGCCAGGTTCATGTCACCTTCACCGACATCACCGAATCCCGCGAGACTTTGGCGGCGCTGCGCCGGCAGCGGACGTTCAATGAGGCCATCTTCGAGAGCGCCGTTGGTGTTTTGCTGGTGCTCGACCGCCGCGGCAGCATCGTCCGCGCGAATCAGCTGGTCGAACGCTTGACCGGCTTCTCCCGCGCCGAACTGCTTGGTCAGCCGGTCTGGGATTGGCTGATTCCAGCCGAGCGGATGGAAGAGGTGAAAGCGGTTTTCAAAGACCTGCAAGCGCATGCCCAGCCCAGCGAATACGAAAACGAATGGCTTACCCGTAAGGGCGAGCGCATTCTGTTTCACTGGTACAACACGGTTCTGTTTGACGCCGCCGGCACGGTCGAGTTTGTCATTGCTCAGGGACGCGACATCAGCGTCTGGCGGCGGGCCGAAAATGAACGCAAGGCGAGCCAGCAATTGGTGCGCATCAATGAAGAACGCTTGCGTCTGGCCACCGAGGGCGTCAGCGATGGTCTGTGGGAGTGGAATCTGCAAAGCGGCGAGATTTACTGCTCGGCCGGTTGGAAAGCCCTGCTCGGTTATGGCGAAGCCGATGCCTTCGAGATCAACTTCGACAGCTGGGGGCTGCTGCTTCACCCCGACGATAGAGCGGCCACCCTGCGCCAGGTCGATGCATATCTCGCCGGCCGGATTCCCCGGTTCGATATTGAATTTCGCATGCGCCACCGCGACGGCCACTGGGTCGACCTGCTCTCGCGCGGCACCCTGGCGCGCGATGAAAACGGGCAGCCGATGCAGCCTTTGCGTCTGCTCGGTTTGCATACCGACATCACCCAGCGCAAGCGTACCGAAGCTGAATTGCAGCAAAGCACCCAGCGTTTTCATACCCTTTTCGAGTCTTCGCCGGACCCGTTATGGCTGATGGATGGCGACCTCTTCGTCGATTGCAATCAGGCTGCCGTCAGCCTGCTCGGTTATCCGGACAAGCACGCATTGATGAACGTTCATCCGGCCGTCTTTTCGCCGGAATTCCAGCCCGATGGCGAATCCTCCTTCGACAAAAGCGCGCGGATGAACCGCATCGCTTACGCGCAAGGCATCCACCGTTTCGAGTGGCGGCACCAACGCCTGGATGGCAGCCAGTTTCCGGTCGAGGTGACGCTCTCGGCGATTGTGGTGGATCAGCGTCCGATGCTCTATTGCTCCTGGCGCGACATCAGCGCGCAGAAAGCCAGCGAAGCCCGCATTCGGCAAGACAGGGAGCAGGGTGACATCCTGCGCGGATTGTTGGAGCTGGGTTTTTCAAATGATCCGCTGGCGACGATTCTCGACCACGCGTTGACCCGGGTGCTCGGTTTGTCCTGGCTTTCGCTGTTGCCCAAGGCGGGGGTGTTCCTTGCTCAGGCGAATTCGGATTGCCTGCGTCTGGTGGTTGGGAAGAACTTTGAGCCGGCGCTCTGCGCGCTCTGCGCAGCGGTGCGCATCGGTAAATGCGTCTGTGGTCGCGCCGCAAGCAGTCTGCAAATGCAATATGTCAGCCATATCGATGACGCGCACGACTTGACCTATCCCGGCATGGCGGATCACGGTCATTACAGCTTGCCGTTGCTGGCCGGAAAACAGTTGCTCGGCGTGCTGGTGCTGTATTTGCCGCTCAATTTCAAGCGGGAAGCCTACAAGGAAGAATTTCTCGCCGCGGTCGCCAATATTCTCTCCGGCATCATCCACCGCAAGCAGGAAGAGGCCGTGCTGCAGGAACGTGAAGCGCTTGACCGATCGAGACGGCCGCTTGCTCGAAGTCAACGACGCCTACACCCGGTTTTCCGGTTACCCCCGGGAGGCGTTGTTGGGTATGCGGTTGACCGATCTGGAGGCGAAAGAATCGGCGGAAGATATCGACGCCCATATCGAAAAGATCATCCTTCAAGGCGCCGATCTGTTCGAAACGCGTCACCGCACCAAGGATGGCGAAATCTGGCCGGTGGAAATGAGGAGTTGCGGCAGGCTTTGCTGCAACATCGCGCCGACCTGGAAAAACAGGTCTTGCTGCGAACCCGGGAATTGAATAGCAGCCGCGATCAACTGGAAGCGATCATCGATACCCTGCCGGCAATTCTGTTCATCAAGGATGTACAAGGCCGCTATCTGAGGATCAACCGGCGTTTTGAAACGGAAGTGGGCGTACAGAAAGACCAGGTGATCGGCCATACCGATCTGGATATTCATCCGCTGGCGGTGGCGGATTCAATTATCCGCATCGATCGACAGGTGCTGGCGAGTGGCGTGGCGATAACCTTCGAGGAGTGTGTGCCGCAGCAGGACGGGCTGTTGCACAACTACCTGACCACCAAGCTGCCGCTGCGTGATGCCGAAGGCGTCAACGTCGCGCTGCTCGGCATTGCCATCGACATCACGCCATTGAAGACCTTGCAGGAGCAACTCTCACGCGCGCAATCGATCGCGCATCTCGGTAGTTGGCGCGCCAACCTGACCAATGGCGAATTGGCCTGGTCGGACGAGACCTATCGTATCTTCGGTATTCCGGCGGCAGAGCCGATGAGCCTGGAGCGGTTTTTTGCTTCCCTGATCCACCCGGATGATCGCGCCGAGGTGCTGGCCCGCTGGGACGCCGCGCTGCAAGGCCAGCCGTATGACATCGAACACCGTATTGTGGTCGACGGTCAGATCAAATGGGTACGCGAGCTGGCGGCGTTCCATCACGATACATCGGGGCGTCCGCTGCATGCCGAAGGTTCTGTGCAGGACATCAGCGAAATCAAGCAAACCCAGATCGCACTGCAGACCACCCTGGAAGAAGCTACCCGCCTGGCCCGCGTGAAGAGCGAATTTCTCGCCAACATGAGCCATGAGATTCGCACGCCGTTGAATGGCATTCTGGGGCTGGCCCAGGTGGGCAAGCGGGAAAACGCCGGACGCGAAAGCCAGCGCCTGTTCGATCAACTGGTGGAGTCGGGCCAACTGCTGCTCGGCATCGTCAATGACATTCTTGATTTCTCCAAGATCGAGGCCGGCAAGCTGAATATCGAAATGGCCGCTGTCCAGCTTGATCGTATCGTTCAACACGTCGCGGTGATGTGTTCCGATCGTGCGTCCAGCAAAGGTCTGCCGCTGCGCATCGAGGTGGATGAAACCTTGCCGGCATGGTTTATGGGCGATCCGTTGCGGATTACCCAGATTCTGGTCAACCTGATGGGCAATGCCATCAAATTCACCGAAACCGGTGCGGTTGCGCTCACCATTTCACGCGATGCGGGGCGCATCGTGTTCCGTGTACGCGACAGCGGCATTGGCATGACGCCAGCGCAAGTCGCCAACCTGTTCCAGCCTTTCGAGCAGGCCGATGCTTCAATCACCCGTCGTTTCGGCGGCACCGGGCTGGGGCTGGCCATCACCCAGCGCCTGGTTGATCTGATGGAAGGTGAAATTCGCGTCGATAGCGAGCTGGGGGTGGGGAGCTGCTTCGAGGTGTGTCTGCCGTTGCTGGAGGTGGATACGCCCGACAACACCCACCGGCTCGACACGCCGTCGACAACACGGGTTCAGTTGGGACGCAACGCACTGTTGGGGCTGCGCATCCTCGCCGCCGAGGACAACCTGGTCAATCGGATGGTGCTGCAAGACATGCTGAGTCTGGAAGGCGCGCACTTGGTGTGCGTCGAAAATGGACGGCAGGCGCTGGACTTGATTGTGGCGGAGGGCGAGGCGGTATGGAGCATTCTGCTTACCGACATCCACATGCCCGTGATGGACGGCCATGAACTGGCGCGGCAACTGCGCGAGATCGCGCCTGGCTTGCCGATCATTGGCGTCACCGCGCATGCCCTGGCGGATGAGCGCCAGCATTGCCTGGACAGCGGCATGGTGGCGCATGTGGCGAAGCCGATTGTGCTGGAAGATCTGCTGGCGACTATCCTGCGCTTTGCCCGCCAACTGGCTGCCGATGGTGCCGCCAGCCTCGCGGCAAGCCCTGCGGACGCGGCGGCAGTGGTGATCGGCGCGGAGGTCGTTGGCGCGGCGGTCGATTGTGTTGTCGACAATAGTCTCGACACCACGGCCCTCATCGACTGGGCCGAGTTGCTGGCGTACTACCGCGGTCGGCACGCTTTCGTCGACAAGTTGTTGACCGCCACCCTGAGCAGCCAGGCGGATGCGCCGGGCAAACTGCGGGCTGCGGCGCGGGCATTCGACTTCGAGGCGCTGGCCTTTGCGGCGCACAGTTTTGCCGGCGTCGCCGGCGCGCTGCAGGCCAATTCGTTGCGCGAATTCGCCAAGACGGTGGAGCGGCATGCGCGCGAGGGTCAACTGGAAGCGATCACGCAGGCCGTGTCGCTGGCCGAGAGGGTTGAACGCTGCCTGACCGTTTTGCGGCAGCGCCTGGAGATGCCGCAATCGACACGTTACGGAGATTCGGTATGAACTGTCATATCCTCGTTGTCGATGACGAGCCGACCAATCTACTCATTCTGAACGACGTCCTCAGCGACGCATACAACGTGCATACCACGATGAACAGCCAGCAAGCGCTCGACATGCTTTGCGCCGATACGCAACCGGTGGACCTGATTCTGCTCGACGTCGTGATGCCCGGCCTGAATCGTGCGTCGCGCCGAGGAAGTGCTGGCCGCCCAGAGCGCCACCCTTGCCGCCTTCTGCGCCCTCGTCGAGGCGCTTTACAAACCCGCCTACTCGCATGAAATGGCGATCGAAATGATCAACGAGGGGCGCGGCGGCCATTTCGATCCCGACATGGTGGATGCCTTGCTCGCTATTTCCGAGCAATTTTGCGGCATTGCAATACGCTTCAGTGACAATCATCGAACAACAAGCCCGTTGGAGTAGAAAGTGAAAATAAGTGTGGTGGATGACGATTCGGTATTACGCATGATCATCGTTGATCAGCTGAATGATCCGCGCGATGTGATCAGCGAATTCGCCGATGGCAAGAGCTTGCTGGCGGAGATGGATGTTGCGCCGGACCTGATTCTGCTGGATATCGAGATGCCGGAAATGGACGGCATCGCGGTCTGCAAAGCGCTGCGAGATGCCGGCCAGGATCAGATCCAGGTCATCTTCGTCTCCTCCCATGACGATCTGGAAACACGGCTTGCCGCTTACGCCGCCGGCGCGCGCGACTTCATCGTGAAGCCTTTCGAGCCGGAGGAAGTCACGGCCAAGGTCAACGTGGTGCGCGACTATCTGAAGCGGAAAGCCGAATCATCGAGCAACTTCGAGTATGCCCAGCATGTCGCTTTCACCGCGATGTCCTCGCTCGGCGAAATGGGCGTGATCATGCAGTTTCTGCGTCGATCGTTTAACTGCCTGGATGCCGACGGCATTGCCTCCGCCATGCTGGAAGCGTTGACCCAGTATGGGCTGGATAGTCTTATCGAACTGCGTACCGGCGATATTCGCCAGAGCTATGCCGCAAGCGGCGAATGCACGCCGATGCAACGGTCGATTCTGACCCATACGCAATCGCTGGAGCGCATCTTCCGGTTTCGTTCGCACCTCGCTATCAACTATCCGAATGTGACGCTGGTGATTTTGAATCTGCCGGCGGATGAAGAATTGGTCGGTCGGCTGCGCGACCATCTGGCGGTGCTGGCGGAGGGCGCGAGCGCACGCATACAGTCGCTGGAGATCGAGCGCTTGCATGCGTCGCGGGGTGACGGAATTGCACAAGTGCTGGCCGATCTGACGCAGACGCTGCACGAAATCGAACAGACTCAGGCGACCAGTCGGTTGACCGCGACGGAAGTCGATACCCATTATCTGCAGGATATGACCAGCGCTTTCGCCCGCCTTGGCCTGACCGATAGCCAGGAAAATATTCTGACGGATCTGGCTCAACGAACCCGCATGGAGCTTGCCAAACTGAGAGAAGTCGACGGCAGCGCGAGTGACCGGCTGCGCTCGATCCGGAAGCATTTGCTCACCTTGGTCGGTGCTGGCGCGCCGTTGTAGGAAGTCAGCGCCAGTGGCAATGCGCGGTTTTCTGCTGCATGCTTCATTCCGGCTCTGGCAAACCGCGCACTTTGGCCACGCCCTGATCGATCGCCTGGTCGAGGTGCTGACCGTAATAATCAATGGTGCCCAGGCCCACCACCGGTTTTGCCAGCAATTTTCCCTGTGTATCAAACACCATCACGGTAGGCACCAGACGCACCCCGCTGTCACCGGCAAAGCGACGATGCGGCGTTTTGCCGCCTTGAAAATTCTTCATTTCCCGGTAGCTCGACAACTCGACCTTGCGCATCACCACTTTCGCCTGGTAATCGGCGTTGCGGCTCATCGGTATCAGGAATTCATTCAACACCGTCTCGCAGTAGGAGCAATGCTGGCCGGAAAACATCACCAACACGACGCCATTTTTATCCTTGGCCAGCGCCGCATCTTTTCGCAAGTCTTGCGCCACCGGTACGCCGATGTCGGCAAAAGCCAGCTTGAAACCCCATGCTACAATCAGCAGCAGCACCGCAAATGCTTGTTTCATAGACACTTTCCTCGAATTGTGCGGACTATTTTAATGAGTCCGACACCCCCACAGAATAGTTCAACATGCCTAATAAACTGATCATCGCGACCCGCGAAAGCCAACTTGCGCTCTGGCAAGCCGAACACGTCAAGGCACGACTCATGGCGTTACATCCTGGCCTGGAAGTCGAACTCCTCGGCATGACGACGCAGGGTGACCAGATTCTCGATTCTCCCCTCTCTCGCATCGGCGGCAAGGGTTTGTTCGTCAAGGAACTCGAAGTTGCGATGGCCGATGGTCACGCCGATCTCGCCGTGCATTCGATCAAGGATGTGCCGATGGATCTGCCGGATGGCTTCGAAATGGCCGCCATTCTGGAACGCGAAGATCCGCGTGACGCCTACGTTTCCAACCATTACGGCAGCCTGGAAGAACTGCCGCCGAACGCTCGCGTCGGCACTTCCAGCCTGCGCCGGCAAGCGCAAATTCGCGCGCGACTGCCACATCTGCATGTCGACACCCTGCGCGGCAACGTCAATACCCGTCTGCGCAAGCTGGATGAAGGCCAGTACGCGGCTATTCTTCTGGCGGCGGCGGGGTTGAAACGGCTGGGTTTCGTATCCCGCATTCGCGCCACCTTGCAGCCGGAAGAAAGTCTGCCCGCGGTGGGCCAGGGCGCCATCGGCATCGAAATTCGCGCCGGCAGGCCGGATCTGGCGGCGCTGCTGGCGCCGCTGAACCACCTCGAAACCGCCGCTTGCGTGCGCGCCGAACGCGCCATGAGCCGTGTCCTGCAAGGCGGCTGCCAAGCGCCCATCGGCGGCTATGCGGTGGTGCGCGACGGTCGCCTCTTTCTGCGCGCGTTTGTCGCCGATCTGGAAGGCATCCGCTTTTTCCGCGCTACCGCCGAAGGCGCGCTCGACGACCCCGAGTCGGTCGGCCACGCCGCCGCGCGGGACTTGATCGCGCAGGGCGCCGATTTGCTGATGGCGGAAATCATTCAGCGGACCGCAAAATGAATGCGGCCGGGCCGCTGGCCGGGATCGGCGTGCTGGTGACGCGCCCGGCGGAGCAGTCCGCGAAAATGCTGACGCGTCTGCAAGAATCCGGCGCGTCACCGATGCTGTTTCCAGCGCTGGCGATCATCGATGTAGATGAATCTGCGGCGCTGCGCCAAAGCTTGGCGCTGATCGCAGGCTACGACCGGGTGATATTCGTCAGCCCGAATGCAGTGCGCTTCGGGCTGCGTCTGGCACCGGCCGATGCGGCGGCGAAAATCAAGGCGGCCGCGATCGGCAATGGCACGGCGGCGGCTTTGCGCGCCGCCGGCTGTCAAATGGTGCTGTCGCCCGAAACCGGCGCGGACAGTGAACATCTGCTGGCGTTGCCGGAATTCTCCAACCTGGCAGGCCAGCGGGTGCTGATTGTGCGCGGCGCGGGTGGCCGCGAACTGATCGCCGATACCCTGCGCGGTCGCGGCGCGGAAGTTGATTACGCCGAATGCTACCGCCGTGTGTGTCCAACAACCGAGCCGGCGCCGTTGCTGCACGCCTTGCGGGAGAAACGGATTCAAGCCATTACCGTTTTCAGCGCCGAAACGCTCGACAATCTGCTTGCCCTGGTTCCGCCCGACGCCGCCGAATCGATGCGCGCCTTAGCGTTGTTCGTGCCGCATGCACGCATCGCGCAACATGCGCAAACGCGGCATTTTTGCCACATTATCACCACCCCGCCAGGTGAAAGCGGATTGCTGCGCGGGCTTGTGGAATACTTCAACCATGCCCGAACTGTCTGACCTACCTCGCCCGGCGCAACCCGTCCTGCCCTGGATTGCGCTGATCCTGGCCATCCTGGCGTTGCTGGCGGCGCTGGGTTTTGCCTGGCATAACTACGATCGCGGGCAGCGGATGGAACTGCAACTGGCGCGCCGGATAGGCGATTTCGACGCCGCCACCCGCGAGGCGCGTACCGCCGCCAAAGCCGCCAGCGAAGCCCTGGCAGATCTGCAAACCCGATTCCTGGCGATGGAAACCCGCGCCACCGAAACGCAGAACCAGCAATTGGCGCTCACCGCGATGTATCAGGAACTGGCGCACAGCCAGGATGAGCGGATTGCCGCCGACATTGAACAAACATTGCTGCTGGCGCAGCAACAGTTGCAATTGGCGGGCAATGTACGCGCCGCCCTGCTGGGCCTGGAAGCAGCGGAAACGCGTCTGACCCAGCTCGGCAAGCCGCAATTCGCCAGTTTGCGCAGCGTCCTGGTGAAGGATATCGAGCGCTTGAAGCTGTTGCCCGCCGCCGATATCGAAGGCATCAGCGCGCGACTTGAAGTCTTGATCCAGAGCGTCGACAAGCTGAAGCCGGAATCCGACACCGAACCCCGCCGAGTCGTCGCGCCAGCGGCGCGCACCGGCACCGCCGACACGTTGGCGAAGTTTTCCCAGGAGGCGTGGAAAGAGTTCAAGGAACTGGTGCGCATCCGCCGCCTGGATCACCCGGAACAGGCGTTGCTGACGCCGTCGCAGAATTATTTCCTGCGGCAGAATCTGAAGCTGCGCCTGCTCACCGCGCGGCTGGCTTTGTTGCAGCGCGATGAAACCAGTTTCCGCGCCGACATCAACGCCGCGCACGATTGGATCAGCCGCTATTTCAGCAGCCAGGATGAAGCCAGCAAAGCCTTTCTGGCCAGCCTGGAAAATCTTCGCGGCGCGCCGGTCGAGCTGAAGGATGCACAGATTTCAGCCAGTCTGCAGGCGGTTCGGCAGGCGCGCGGGACGCAATGATGCGCGCCGCATTGTGGTTGCTCGCGTTGTTTGCGCTGGCGGTGGCGTTCACTTTGGTGGCGCGCGTCGATCAGGGCTATGTCATCGTGGTGTTTCCGCCCTGGCGGATGGAACTCTCGTTCATGCTCGCAATTTTGCTGTTGGCGGGCTTGGCGGTACTGGTCTATGCGGCGTTGCGACTTCTCGGCATCGCGCTCAATTTGTCCGGCGACCTGCGCGCCTGGAATGCTGGACGGCGCAAGAACAAGGCCGATAAAGCCTTGCTGGATGCCGTTCGCGCGTATCTCGATGGCGACTTCAAGCGGGTTGACGAACTGACCGGCAAAGCCGCCGAGAGCACATTGGCGCCGGACCTTCTGCAACGTCTGCAACGTCCGCCAGCCGCCAGCGTGGAAAAGACTGAACATTAATTTTTTGCCTTCTCCGCCGTCAAAGCTCTACCGCTCATGAGCATGTCAACCCCGTGCCCGCGCGCGCCCCGCAATGTTTGTTTGGCGCGATTTGCGGCTGCGGGCTGATTAGTTCGCTGAGCGACTGTCGCTAACTCCCCGACTGGTATTCGAACGAGTCGGCAAAGAACGCCTCTTCCGGCAGGCCGCGCGCGGCAAAATCACGTCGAGCGGCGGCAATCATCGGCGGCGCGCCGCAGGCATAAACCTGATGCCCGGATAGATCGGCGAAATCCGCCAACACCGCCGCATGGGCATAGCCGTCGCGTCCCAGCCAGTTGTCCTCGGCGCGCGGTTCCGACAGCACCGGGATGAAGCTGAAATTCGGGTTATCCCGCTGCCACTCGCTCGGCAGGTTGGCCTGATACAAGTCGGGTAGCGTCTTGGCGCCCCAATACAGCACAAATTGACGCGAATCGTGGTGCTTGAAGGCGTGATTCAGCATGCTCTTGATCGGCGCGAAACCGGTGCCGCCGGCCAGCAAAATCGCCGGCTTGTCCGACTCGCGCAGGAAGAAGCTGCCGTAAGGGCCGGAAATCCGCATGATGTCCTTCGGCTTCATCGCGCCAAAGACGTGGTCGGTGAACTGGCCGCCGGGGACATGGCGCACATGCAACTCCAGCAGGCTGTCATCTTCCGGCGAGTTGGCCAGCGAAAAGCTGCGCCGCTTGCCATCCTTGAGAAGGAAGTCCAGATACTGCCCGGGCAAAAATTGCAGGCGCTCGTTGGATGGCAGTTTCAGCCAGATGGCCATCACATCTTCGGCCAGTTTTTCCATCCGTTCGACCCGGCAAGGCAGCGTCTTGATCGGAATGTCCTTTGCCGCGCCCACTTCCTTGACCTCGATGGTGACATCGCTTTCGGCCTTGGCGCAGCAGAACAAGGCCATGCCCTTGAGTTTGTCGTCGTGCGTCAAGGCGCTTTCCTGATGCGTGCCGTAGTCCACCGAACCGGCCAGAACTTTGCCCTTGCAAGCGCCGCAAGCGCCGTTGCGACAACCATAAGGCAAGGAAAAACCCGCATTCAGCGCCGCCGACAGCAGGGTTTCGTTAGGCTTGACGGTAAACTGATGACCGCTGGGTTGAATGGTGACCTGGTACGTCATGAACATTTCCTTTTGATGAAACCAATATGCGAATTTTGATCGTTGGCTGTGGCGATGTCGGGCTGCGGGTTGCACGTTTACTGAATCAACAAAAGTCGGCCACTACACAGCGCCGCGACAGAATCTACGCCTTGAGCCATTCTCCACAACGTTTTGCCGAATTGCGTGCCACCGGTGTAACCCCGCTTCCCGGCAATCTGGACGAGCGAAAAAGTCTGCTCCGACTCGCCGGCCTGGCCGACATCGTGCTGCACTTCGCGCCGCCGCCCGGCGAAGGCGAGACCGACCCGCGGACTCGCAACCTGTTGGCGGCGTTGGCGCGGCCGGCGAGTCTAGCACGCCGCCAAGGGCGAAAAACCCATGCTTCGAACAGGGAAAGAGCGCTGGTTTACATCAGTACCAGTGGTGTTTATGGCGACTGCGGCGGCGCTGCGGTGACCGAAACCTGGCCGGCACATCCCAACAATACGCGTGCCAAGCGTCGCGCTGATGCGGAAGCGCAATTACGTAAAAATGGCTGTCGAGACGTCCGCGTCGGCATTTTGCGCGCCCCCGGCATCTACGCGCAGGACCGCATGCCGGCCGACCGGGTGCGTAAAAGCCTGCCCGCCATCGTGGCCGAAGATGATGTGCATACCAATCACATCCACGCGGAAGACCTCGCCCGGCTCGCCCTGGCGTTGGTGTTTCGCGGTCGACACAACCGGATTTACAACGCCGTTGATGACAGCGGCCTGAAAATGGGCGACTGGTTCGATGTCGTCGCCGACCACCTCGGCCTGCCGCGCCCGCCGCGACTGCCGCGCGCGGAAGTGATCGCCGCGGTGACCCCGGCGATGCGTACCTTCCTGACCGAATCACGCCGGCTGGAGAATCGTCGGATCAAGTCGGAATTATCGTTTCGACTCAAATACCCTACCGTGCGGCAAGGGCTGCGGCCATCGGCATGAACTTGGTCCGCTGACTTATGCCCGCCGAGTTGCCGAAATTTACTCAAACAGCACCACGACCATGACCTTCCAAACCTCTGTATGACAGCGTTCATCGGTTCTGCATCTCCGGCGTTGAAGGTCATTCTGGCGGATGACCACACACTGTTCCGGGGCGGTTTCGCCTTGCTGTTCAAGCAATTGGAAGCGGGTGCGATGGTGCTGGAGGCGGGCGACCTGGCAGAGGCCCTGGCACTTGCGGTACAACATCCCGATGCCGATCTGATGCTGCTTGATCTCGACATGCCGGGTATGAATGGCGCGGCCGGCATCAGGCGAGTGGCCGAGGCGCATCCTCAGTTGCCGGTGATCGTGCTGTCCGCCTCGGAAACCAGGGAAAGTGTGCAAGACACTATCGCGGCGGGCGCCTTGGGCTTCATCCCGAAATCGTCCAGTGCGGCGGTAATGCTCTCGGCCGTGCGTCTGGTGCTGTCAGGCGGGGTTTATCTGCCGGCGCAATTGATGATGACCGAGCAGGCCCGTTCGCCTTGCAGCCCTGGCCGGGATGAAGCGGTCAAATTGAGCGGACGCCAACGCGATGTCCTGCGTCTGTTGGCGTCCGGAATGTCGAACAAGCAGATTTGCCGTGAACTCGATCTTGGCGAAGGCACCATCAAGGTGCATATCGCCGCGATCTTTCGCGCCCTGGAGGTCGCCAATCGTACCGAAGCCGCCAATGTCGCACGCCGGCTCGGGTTGCTGGATTGAGCGCTGCTACGGGGCCGTTCTGGCGGAACAGATCACATTTGACGTGAAACACTGAGCGTTCGTGGTTCGACATGCTCAAAGCGAACGGTTTCATCATCCGGGGCGGCCTCAATGCAGGGACGTCAACTCAGGCGATCTGGGTCTCGGCTGAATTCTTGTCGCCCATGTTGTCAAACCAACTTACCTGTATCTTGTCGCCGGGTTTTGTGCCCTGGACCCAGAATACCAGGAAGGGGTTTTTTGAAATCCCGCTGCCCACCTGCCCATCCAACACCACCACCCCATTCAGCATGGCGTTGACCTGGGTAATGTAGTGAGCCGGAATGACCTGCCCGGCCTTGTCTTTGCGCAGGCCAGTCTCCATCGGGTGGTTGATCAGGCATTTCACTTTTGCTACCGTTCCTGACAGATCGGCTCTGATTTTCATTGCTTCAGCCATGACAGCCTCCTATGTTGTGCTCTTGGGTTTCATCGTGGTTGAGAAGTCCTCATCGCCGCAGCCTCCAATAACCGCCTTCACGGATTTCGTGGCCCGGTAATGTTGCCCTCCCGCTCTGACCACCACATGTATTGGCGACGACCCGGCCAACTTGATGCGTGTCGCGATCCGGGCTACCCCGCCATTCTTGAATTCGAACTTGGCCACCACCGGGATAGCGTTGTTTTCGACCAGAATGGCAATCGACTCGCTGCCCGGTATTTGGGAATAAACCTCAATCGGGACGAACGCGCCCTGTTCGGCGATATCCGGGACCAAGATGCTGATCCCGTTGCTGCTCTGGGCTTGCAGACCACCAATATCGTTCATCACCGTATCGAAATCGTTGATGCCCAAATCAGTCGCTTTCAAACCGATCGCCTGGGCCGATCCTGCTGGCGCCAAACCGGCGAGTGTTGCCAAGGTGATCGTGCCGGCGGCGCCAGCTCCGAGTATCAGTTTCCTGCGCGTTTTGTTCATGGCTTCTCTCCTTGAGGTAGTTGAACAACTTAATTTGCCGCGTGCTTTCAATGTACTTTTCACCCCGTTGTCGCGCATCGGCTTAAGGCATGAAGTCTGCGCAACATTTGGCCTAGGCCAAATGGAGGATGCGGCGATACTTATCGCGGATTGCATTTGCTACTACGCTGTATGGGTTCGGAATCGGGTTACGAATCCGTTGGACGCGACATCCGGCAGGCTGCCAGATCCGATTTCTATGTTTCTAAGGCAAACCATGAAGCAACGACTGCTGTGGCTGGGTCTCGCCCTAGCCTGTTATCCGTTGTCGAAGCCTTGCCAGGCGGAGACCGCATTACCCAGCGAAGTGGATTTCTTCGCCCCGCAGCCCATTGTTATTTCCGCATCGCGCCTAGCGCAGCCGTTGTCGGAATCGCCAGCGGCGGTCAGCGTGATCGACCGGGAAATGATCGAAGCCTCGGGATTCACCCAAATCGCCGATCTGATGCGGCTAGTTCCCGGCATCCAGGTCGGCTTGAGCACAGTAAACAACACGACTGCGGTGACCTACCACGGCCAGGCTGATGCCATGCCGAGGCGGATGGAGGTGCTGGTGGATGGTCACTCGGTCTACAGCAGCTTGTTCACCATAGACTGGCATGACCTGGGCGTGGCGCTGGCTGATGTGGATCGCATCGAGGTGGTGCGCGGGTCAAATTCGCCCACTTACGGCTCCAATGCCTTCATCGCCACCATCAACATCATCACCCGGCCGAGGTATGCCGACCCGGGCTGGTTTGCGCAAACCACGCTGGGTTCGAATTCGACCCGCGCCGGCACGCTGCGCCATGTCGGCAAATCAGGCTGCTTCGACTATCGACTCAGTCTGGGGTTTGACCAGTCGGATAATTTCCCCGGGCGCAATGATGAGCAATTGTTGCGCACGCTGAACCTGCGCGGCTGGTGTGACCTGAACGATACGGATAGCCTGGAACTTCAGCTTGGCGCGCGAAATGGGCCGATCGGCAGGGGTGGCGACAATCCCCTGTTCAATCCACTTGGCGAAAAACTCGGCGTCAATCAGATCGCCACCAATCGCCAACAAGTTCGCTGGAGCCGCGTCCTGGGCGCGGGGCGCGATACCTCGGTGAAGTTCTATCATCAGCGCCGGCGGGAGGAAGACAACGTCACCGCGAGCCTGCCCTCTCAGGTGATACGCATTGGGCTTTTCGACCACACCGACGAGCGTTATGACCTGGAGTGGCAACTCAACGATGCCAGCGCCGAACGCCTGCAATGGGTGACCGGCGCCGGTCTGCGCCTGAGCCAGGCCAGGAGCCTGCTGCAACTCGGCAGCCCAGGTTTTGTGCAAAACCTGGGCGCGCGCACGTTCTCGGATGTGGCTTACCGCCTGGACGAAAACTGGCTGCTGAACGCAAGTGGCATGCTGGAGCAAAGCGATACATTGGATTTGGCCTTCTCCTCTCGCCTCGCGCTCAACCGTCAACTGCAATCCAACCAGACCCTGCGCGTCAGTGTTACGCGCGCCGTGCGCGATAGTGGTTTGTTCAGCAATAGCATGAAGTTGGGCCTTTACTCCAGTAATGGCGACCCGATCAATCTGGTAGGTTACTCGCCTGGCGGCTTGAAGCCGGAACAGATGCTGGCATGGGAACTGGGTTGGCTAGGCCACTGGTTCGACCGGCGCTTGAGCCTGGACATGAAGCTGTTTCGCGAAGAAATTCGCCAAGAAATCATCGCCACGCCGGGCCTGGCGCCCGAGCCCTTGCCAAATGGCGCGTTGATTCTCGGTAATGGGCCAGGGGTCAATATCACCGGTCTGGAAGGGCAATTGCAATATCGTCCACGCGCGAGCGACCTGGCATCGCTGCAGTTCTCTTTCGCCGATGCCGACGACCGCTTTGATCCGCTCAGCAGCGGCCGCGCTTCCGAAGCCGGACGCACGCCGCGCTTGACCCTCAGCCTGCTGTGGGCGCACACCTTCAGTAACGATGTGCAGATGAGCCTGGGCTACTACCACATCGATGCCATGCGCTGGCAAGGTGGCGGTGAAGTTGGCGTCGGCAAGCCTCCGGTGCCGGCCTATGACCGGGTCGATCTGCGACTGGCCAAGCATTTCCGCTGGTCAGAGCACGATGTTTTGGTCGAGTTCATCGCGCAGAATTTGGGCAATCAGCCCTATGCGGATTTCTGGGCCTACAACCAGTTCGACACGCGCTACTTCGTGCAGGCGTCAGCGCATTTCTACTAAGCGACTGTCCATGAATACATGGTCATTCCCTTCAAGCGACCGGCAACGCAGCACCGCGCCCACCCGTGCAGCCAGAATGTCCTGGTTATTCATGGACAGTCGCCAAGTTGCATATGCCCCCGTCCACCCTGCATTGCTGGTTGAATGTTTGCTTCGATTTGATGCGGCGAATTGGTGGGGTCATGGTGTGGTCGGCGATCATCGCCTGTCTGCCGGTTCAGGCCAGGGCGGGCGTCACCTTGCTGCTGTCCGAGCCGGTGGGTATTTATCAGGAAGCGGCGCAGGCGCTGCAGCGTGAGTTGACGCAGGATGACGGGCTGCGTGGCATCCGTTTGCAGCATGTCGATGAGCGCCCAAACCTGACCGGGGCAAGCGACGACTTGATCGTTACGCTGGGGGTGCGCGCCCTGAAATATGCCCTCGATGGTCAAGCGAGCGCCCCTTTGTTCGCCTTGCTGGTGCCGAGCCAGACCTTCGAGACGTTGATCTCGACTCACCCCCAGGCGAGCCGGCGGCGTCCGATTTCCGCACTCTTCCTCGATCAGCCTTACGCCCGCCAGATGCAACTGATCCGTCTCGCATTGCCGGAAACCAGACGCGTCGGCGTTCTGCTTGGCGCCGCTATGGTGAGCCAAGCCGATGACCTGAAAAGGGCAGGCCGTGAAGTTGGTCTCGATGTGCGTGTGTACCGGATCAACGGCGGGGAGCGGTTGTTTGCCGGCTTGACCGGCTTGGCGCGGGAAGTCGATGTGCTGTTGCTGTTGCCCGATCCGCAAGTAGTCAACGGCGAATCCCTGCGTGCGGTGTTCCTGCAAACGTATCAACTCCGCCTGCCCATCGTCGCTTATGCATCCAGCCTGGTGCAGGCCGGCGCAACCATCGGGCTTTACGCGACGCCGGCGCAGTTGGGCAGCGAGTCGGGCAAGTGGATACGGGGAATGTACTCAGAGAAGAGATTCGGCGAGGCGGAATCCCGTTTCCCGCAGCGCTACACGGTGGAAGTCAACCGCAACGTGGCGCGTACTTTGGAGCTGCCATTGCCTTCGGTCGAGTTGCTCGGCAAACGCCTTGAGGCGGAGCGTAAGCGATGAAGATCCGCAGCCGCGCCTATCTGCTCGGTCTGTTGCCTGCCTTGTTTGTGGCGGCACTCCTGGCCGGCTATCTGGGGTTGAGCCGTATCGACGACCTGGAAACCGCATTACGCGAGCGTGGCGAGGCGCTGGCTCGGCATGTCGCGCAAGGTGCGGTATATGCCGTCGCCAGCGGAAATCTTGCACCACTGCATCCGCTTCTCGGTGCGGCAGTGCGTGAGCGCGACGTGATTCATGTTGGCGTCTACCAGCCAAGTGGCGAACTCTTCGCCGAGGCAGGCAACAAACCAGGGGCGTTGCACTTGCCACTGACGGCGGGCAGCTTGAATGTGGGCGCTATGATCTTCTTCACCGAGCCGGTGGAGTTCACCGCGCTTGCGCTGGAGGATCCCTTTTTTCAAACGCCGGCGACGGACATGCTCAAAGAATCACCCCGGCGCATCGCCTGGGTGCAAGTTGCCATCAGCCGCACCGGCAACGCGACTATTGCGCGTCACCAGTTGATGGCCACTTTCGGTCTCGTCGCTTTGGGCATGTTGTTCACCGTTATGCTGGTACGCGGCCTGGCTCTGACCGGCATCCGCCCGCTGATGGAGATCATTGCCACGGTACGCGGCATCGCGGCGGGCAATTTTCGGGTCCGCCTGTCGCCTACTGCCAAGAGCGAATTGCGTGAACTGCAACTTGGCATCAACCAGATGAGCGAGGCGTTGCAGTCCTTCGAGGAGGATATGCAAAGCCGCATCGATAACGCGACTGCCGAACTGGCCCAGAAAAAGGAGGAGGCGGAACGCGCCAATCAGGCCAAATCCAGCTTCCTGGCGGCGGCAAGCCATGATCTGCGCCAGCCTATGCATGCCATCGCCCTGTATGTGGAATCCATGAAACCCCAGGTGGCAGGACGCGAAGCGGCGAGCACGCTGAGCAAAATCGAGGTAGCGGTGGCAGCCCTGGAAAGTCTTTTTTGCGGCATCCTGGATATTTCAAAACTGGATGCGGGAGTGGTTGCACCCGAGATATCGAGCCTGTCGGTGAATAAACTGCTCGATGGACTCCATGAGGATTTTTACCAAGAAGCGGACGCAAGGGGCTTGCGCTTGCGATTCCGCCATTGCGATGGGCTGGTTGCGAGTGATCCCGTTTTGCTGCGGCGGATACTGCGCAACCTGGTTTCCAACGCGTTGCGCTATACCGAGCATGGCGGCGTACTGGTCTCGGCGCGCCGGCGTCAGGGGATGCTGCGATTGCAAGTGTGGGATACCGGCCAAGGCATCCGGCCCGGCGATATGGAACACATCTTCCGCGAGTATTTCCAGGTCGCCAACCCGCAGCGCGATCGCGCACATGGACTGGGATTGGGATTGGCGATCGTCGATCGTCTGGCTCATCTGTTGGAGCATCCGTTGCAGGTGTGCTCACGCCCGGGCATGGGGACAGTATTCAGCCTGGATGTTCCGCTCGGCCAACTCGAACCTGCGCGCGGGGAATCCGCCGGAAGCAGCCTGGAAGATCTGGCTCAACTACACGGTCTGGTGGCCATCGTCGACGACGACGCCATGGTGCTTGATTCCCTGAAAACCCTGCTTGAGGGCTGGGGATTAAGCGTCATCCAAGCGAGCGATTCACAGCTGCTGCTGAACAGACTGGAGCGGGCGCCCGACCTGTTGATCACCGATTACCGTCTAGGTGCCGAAGATGGCCTGGAATTGACGCAACGGCTGTGCGATGCCTATCCGGAAGCTATGTTTCCGACCATTATCATGACCGGCGACGTCTCCGAGGCGGGCGTCCGCACCCTGAGCGGCGCTGGTCATCAGATCCTGCACAAGCCGGTTCGCCCCGCCAAGCTGCGCGCGCTGATTACACAGATCCTCAGGTCAAACACCGAGAATAGCCAGGGTGGAGGTGCCGCAACACCTGCTGTGCTCCAACAACCAGCAACGGCTGGAGCGACGGCTGCGTGACATGGGATTGCGGGTTTGGTGTAAGCGACTGTCCATGAATAATCTGGGCGCATGGTCATTCCCTTCAAGCGACCGGCAACGCAGCACCGCGCCCACCCGTGCAGCCAGAATGTCCTGGTTATTCATGGACAGTCGCTAAACGATGCGGAATCGATGCAGCGCTTCGCAGCAGTCTTTGTGCATGCGGCAAAATATGATTTCGAAAGTGGCTCCTGACACCCAATTTTCAACAGGGGGTCGATCCGGCTTGATCCGGCTTTTTCTTTTCCTTCTGGCCGCACGGTAAACTTGGCACTGTTTTTCTCATCGCCAGCACTGGGAGCCGCACCGTCATGATTTCGCGTAATCCTCTTCACTTGCTGCCGCTGGTTGCGGTTTTGTCGCTGACCGGTTGTTTGCAGGATACTGCGTCGTATCAATTTCCCGAGAAGGATCATGCCATTACGTTGATGCGCAACCAGACCTTTTTCTGGCTGGATAGCGTCAAAATCGATGTCATTGCCCTTCGCCTGCCGGATTGCAATGACGGCATTCAGATCGAGAAAGTACCGCGCAAGGGCAAGCTCACGCTCTACCAGGCGCCGGACGAATATCCGGAACCGATTTTCATCCTGCGAACCGGCAGCCGACATTACGCAATCAGCACACAATCTTGCCGCGTTCAGAAGTTTGAACAAGCACCGGCCGATCTGGGCGAAAAGCTGGGTCAGTTTTACGAGAAAAATGGCAAGTTCCAGTTCGTCGCTGGCGGCAAAGAGGAATAAATCAGATGCGCTACTCCGATCTGCGTGACTTCATCACTCAACTTGAGGCGCGCGGCGAACTCAAGCGCATCCGCGCCGAGGTGGACCCGAATCTGGAAATGACCGAGATCGGTGACCGCGTATTGCGCGCTGGCGGTCCGGCGCTGTTGTTCGAGCATCCGAAGGGCCATTCAATGCCGGTGCTGACCAATCTGTTCGGCACGGTCAAACGGGTGGCGCTGGGCATGGGCGAGGAAGACCCGGCGCGACTGCGCGAAATTGGCAAACTGCTGGCGTTTCTGAAGGAGCCGGAGCCGCCGCGCGGACTGAAAGATGCCTGGGATAAATGGCCGGTATTGAAGCAGGTGCTCAATATGTCGCCTTCGCTGGTGCGCTCGCCGGTATGCCAGGACATTGTCTGGGAAGGCAAGGATGTCGATCTCTCGCGCCTGCCGATTCAGACTTGCTGGCCTGGCGATGTCGGTCCGCTGTTGACCTGGGGTCTGGTGGTGACACAAGGCCCGCAAGGCTTGCCGACGTCGAAGCCACGCCAGAATCTGGGCATTTACCGGCAGCAGGTCATCGGGCCGAACAAATTGATCATGCGCTGGTTGGCGCATCGCGGCGGCGCTCTCGACCTGCGCGATTTCCAGGCGGCTTATCCCGGCCAGCCGTTCCCGGTTGCGGTGGCCATCGGCGCCGACCCGGCGACAATTCTTGGCGCGGTGACGCCGGTGCCGGATTCGCTGTCTGAATATCAGTTCGCCGGCCTGCTGCGCGGGGCGAAAACAGAAGTTGCAAAGACGCTGGGCTCGACTCTGCAAGTACCCGCGAAGGCGGAAATCGTACTGGAAGGCGTCATCCATCCGGGCGAGACCGCGCTGGAAGGGCCGTTCGGCGATCACACCGGTTATTACAACGAGCAAGACCACTTTCCGGTATTTACCGTTGAACGCATCACCATGCGGCGCGACCCGATTTATCACTCCACCTACACCGGTAAACCTCCCGATGAACCGGCGATTCTGGGCGTGGCGTTGAACGAGGTATTCGTGCCACTGCTGCAAAAGCAGTTTCCCGAGATCGCCGATTTCTATTTGCCGCCGGAAGGATGCAGCTACCGCATGGCAGTGGTCAGCATGAAAAAGCAGTATCCCGGCCACGCCAAGCGGGTGATGTTTGGCGTGTGGAGTTTTCTGCGTCAATTCATGTACACCAAGTTCATTCTGGTTACCGACGACGATGTCAACGTGCGCGACTGGAACGAGGTGATGTGGGCGCTGACCACCCGCGTCGACCCGGCGCGCGACACGCTGCTGGTGGAAAACACGCCGATCGATTACCTTGATTTCGCCAGCCCGGTGTCCGGCCTGGGCAGCAAGATGGGCATCGATGCGACCAATAAATGGCCAGGCGAAACCACCCGCGAATGGGGCACCCCGATCGCCATGAGCGACGCCGTCAAACGTCGCATTGATGCGTTGTGGCCATCGCTCGGACTGAACCAAGAGTAACGGCATGGCAACACTATTGCAGGCGCTGGCAAGACTCATCCCGCTGTCGGATCTTTCCGAAGAGGCGCTGGCCCAAGCCGCGGATCTCGCCGGGCGCGTTGTTTTGGAAGCGGGCCGCCCGCTGTTTCACAAGGGCGCTAACGACGACCGCACTTATTACCTGCTGGCCGGCGAAGTCGGCCTCGATTCGGAAGACGGCAGTTCGCCGTTAGTGGTGAAAGCCGGCAGCGATACCGCGCTGCATCCCTTGTCGCGTCTGAAACCGCGCACTTATACCTGCATTGCGCGGACCCCCTGCAAGCTGGTCAGTTTTGCCGACGATGATCTTGATCATCTGGTCGCGCGCGACCAGGCCACCGCTTATGAAGTCACCGAATTCGAGGGCGACGATCCGCAGTGGATGTTCGACCTGATGAGCAATCCCGCGTTTTCACAGGTACCGCCAGGCAATCTGCATATTTTGTTCAGTCGTTTCGAGTCGATGCCGGTGGAGAACGGTCAAGTCATCGTCAAACAAGGCGGGGTCGGCGACTATTACTATCTGATCCGTTCCGGCAGCGCCCGTGTCAGCCGCAGTGTCGGCGATAACAAAGAAATTACCTTGGCCGAACTGCATTCCGGCCAGGGTTTTGGTGAGGAAGCCCTGATTTCCGGAGAACCTCGCAACGCCACGGTGACCATGACGTGTCCTGGCGAATTAATGCGCCTGCCGGCCGATGATTTCGATTCACTGCTGCGCGAACCGATGGTGCATCGCGTCACCCTCACGCAGGGGGCGGAGTTGATCAAACACGGTGCAAAACTCATCGACGTGCGCCTGGAAACCGAGTTCAAGGAAGGCAGCTTGAAAGGCAGCATCAACCTGCCGCTTTATCTATTGCGTCTGAAGGCCAACACACTGGAGCCTAAACGCACCTATATCCTGTTTTGCCAGAGCGGCCGACGCAGCAGCGCGGCGGCATTTTTGCTGACTCAACGCGGCTTTGATGCGCGTGTTCTCGATGGCGGACTTTCCGGGCTGAAAAAATCACCCTCCGTATAAGTTGAATGTGTATCCAACCCGCAGCGCCATCTAACCGGATATTTCATCAATTCGCGTGGTGATCACACCGGCCATAGTCTGCAATGGGAACTTTCCATGAAAGCTTCCAGCGAGGAGAAGGAACCCGCGAGCACAGATGAGCCTTTATGAAATTTCCGGGCTGCAGGCTTGGCAAGTTTTTACATTTCTCTGACCCGTTCCGCGATTTCTTCCTCGAACTCCCGCAGCCCTTCCGCGCTGACCCCGATTTCCTGTAGAGCCATGGACTCGTGCTTGGCCCAATCACTATCGTCTTTCATCGATTGCATGTTGTAGATGTGTTGCGCGATTTGCAGGATAGCAACCAGGGTGGCCGACTTGTCGTTGGTATTGATCGCATCGTGGTGCCAGCGCACCGCCTGAGAAACATAATCCGGCAGTTTCCAGTAGCGCGCGGCCATGTAACCAACCACGGCGTGGTCGGTATCAAAACGTTTATCCTCGCCAAGAACGTTGGGCCAGAAATGGCCTTTGGAAGAAATGAAGGCGTATTCGTATTCCTCGATATGCTGAATCAGAATGGGCACGCCACAGTCCATGAACAACGCCGCCAACTTGGCATGCTCGGGAAAAATGTTGCAAGCCGTGCGTTGCTTCCAGGCAATAGCCGCCGCATAAGCGGCGATGTCGTTGGCACGATCCCAAAACCAGGGATAAAACAACGAATCGCCGAAGATCGCCTTCTCCAGCGAAAGGCCTTTTACCAGTTCGGCAACCGTCGTCAAACCGACCAGCGAAATCGCCTGGGCAACCGCCTCGGGCGGACGCCGCAAGCCGTAGATCGGTTTCGCCAGCATGCGATAAAGGCTGGCGGTCAGGCCGGCATCGGTCTGAATAATCTGGCTGATTGCCTCAATGCTGGAATTGGGCGAAACCAGCAGTCGCATGAGATCGTCGAGCAATGGCGGTGGCGAAGGAATCCGCACCGCCATTTTTAATGCCGGATCGGTGAATTCCTTGCTTGCGGTAACCGCTTTAGGTTTTGCTGCCTGCTTTTTCAACGCCATGATCGCAACGCCTGTTCTGGAAAGTGGCGGCAATCATTTTTCTTTCGCCAAGCCACGGGGTCGGTTCAATTCAGGCAGAAGGAGTCTGCCAATGCGACGAATTTTACCCCTGCCACCTGCACTGCATGCGGGCCGAGCGATGAACGAAGCGCAAATAACCGGAACCCGCCGTGATTGCGGGTTCCGGGAAACAACAGTGGTTCAGGAAGACATCGCCGGCGTCGGGCAAGCCTTGACATTCTGATTCCACGGCGCTTTCGCCAGCATCATTGCCATGCCGCAATTGTTGGTGATGCCGGCGTAGATCATGCCGGCGCCCATGGCGGCGACGATGGCCAGTCCGAGCGGCTGGCCGGCCATGACGATACCGGCACCGAGCAGGGACATGCCGCCGACGATGACACGGACCTGCTGTTCCAGACCAAGCGCTTTCTTGCCTTTCAGTACCGGCAACCTGGCATCGATCCAGGCATCGGTGCCGCCTTCGACCTGCACCATGTTGCTGAAGCCGGAGTCAGCCAGCTTTTCCATCGCCTTCTGCGCGCGGATGCCGGATTTGCAGATGAAGTACACCGTGTTGCCGCTACAGTAGGCCAGAGAACTCGGGTCGAGCTTGTCGAGCGGAATGTTGGTCGCGCCCTTGGCATGGCTGGCGCCGAACTCGGCCGGGGTGCGAACATCGATCAGATTGACTACGCCTTGCTGCTGCATGTTGGCGAGAGTGGTAGCGCTAATGGTCTGCATGATGTGTCTCCAGTTCAGTTGATGTTTTGGATCAAAGCTTGCCGCCAACCAGGTTGGCGGGTACTGCGATGTCGATCAGGCGCGGCTTGGGCAAATCAAGCCCGTTCATGATGGCGACGAACTCTTCTTTGTTCTTGCCGGCCAGGCGCGGGTTGAGAGACTTTTCTTCGCCGATCGAGCTGACGCGGCGGCCGTTGTAGTCGTGGCCGGGATAGACCAGGGTTTCATCGGCCAGCTTGAACAGTTTTTCGGTGATGCTGAAGTACAGCGTGTCGGCATCGCCGGCCTGGAAGTCGGTGCGGCCGCAACCGCCGATCAGCAGCGCGTCGCCGGTGAACACGCGGTCACGCCATTGATACGAGATGCTGCCGTGGGTGTGGCCGGGGGTGCCGATAACGCGCAGCACTTCGTTGCCAAAGCGCAGTTCGTCACCGTCATGCAACTGATGATCGAAGCCGCTGGCGTTGCAACCATCGCCGACCGCCGATTGCGCA
>JFJP01038389.1_pt1 | contig 32059 bp, 24 predicted proteins | sample 431651 | NCBI WGS metagenome assembly JFJP01 (sample SAMN02602958, study PRJNA72255) | Microbial mat metagenome, whole genome shotgun sequencing project. | biome: fresh water; feature: sink hole; material: water; isolation source: purple microbial (photo- and chemosynthetic) mats found in... | reverse complement strand
CAAGCGCTCGAGATTGCGCTTTTGCGTGAAAAATGTATTTATAACAATGTTTTTAAAAATATGCGACATTAAATTATTCCTACTACTTAGTAAATATTAAATCAGGAATAAATTGATTCTTAAAATCCGATGGCTTTCAAACTCAGTCCGGTTTTTTCATCTAACCCGAACATCAGGTTCATGTTTTGAACAGCCTGTCCTGAAGCGCCTTTCAATAAATTATCTATCATCGAAACAATTAATAATTTATCACCGTGTTTTTCAAGATAAATGATTGCTTTGTTGGTATTCACCACCTGCTTCATATCCGGATTTTTATCAACTACAAAAGTAAAAGCAGCCTCTTTGTAAAATTCTTTGTACAATTCTTTTGCTTCCGTCAAGCTTAAAGTACAATGGGTATAGGTGGTGGCATATATTCCGCGGGCGAAATTTCCACGTACCGGAATAAAATTTATCGCTTTATCGAATCCGTTTTGTAACTGACCCAACGATTGTCCTATTTCCTGCAAATGTTGGTGCCCGAATGCTTTGTATATTGAAATATTATTATTCCGCCAACTGAAATGTGTACTTGCCGAAGGTTTTACGCCGGCACCGGTCGACCCGGTTATGGCATTTACATGCACTTCATCTGTTAGTAGTCCTGCAGCAGCCAAAGGTAATAATGCAAGTTGAATGGCTGTGGCAAAGCATCCCGGATTCGCAATGTGATTGGCTTTCTTAATTTCCTCACGATTGAGTTCGGGCAAACCATACACAAAATTGTGGTCGGTTCGTTTTTCGCGGTAATCAGTCGACAGGTCGATAATTTTCAGATGTACAGGTACATCATTGGCTTCCATGAATTTTTTGCTATCGCCATGAGCAGAGCAAAGAAATAAAGCATCAACAGTCTCAAAAGGCAATTCTGAGGTAAATGTCAGTTCAGTTTCACCAATCAGACCACCATGAACATCGGTTAACAGGTTTCCTGCATTACTACTACTGTTTACAAATACTATTTCTACATGAGGGTGAAAAACCAATATCCGAAGTAATTCGCCTGCAGTATATCCTGCACCCCCAACAACACCAACTTTAATTTTTGCCATCACTTTATTGTTTTAAAAAATATATTATCAAAATCCAACCAATCATTATTAACCATGACCATCCCCAATAGCTTAATTTCAGGTTTTTATGCCTGATGGTATACATTAATATTATATTGGCAAATACACCACCCGAAATTTCCAACAAATGTAGAATTTTTTCCGGAATACGCTGATTGTTTTTCTTTGCTGCAAATTTATCAAAAGTAAACAATAAACCACTTGCCAGATTCATGATTATAAGATAGTTATACATGAGTTTCTCTTTGTTGTAATAATCTATATTGATCTATAATAAACGTCATATACTATTGCGCAAAATTTGAAATTCCAACCCGTCTGACCGCTTTGAGCAGTAGTACGTATGCGTGCTTAATCGCAATTAATGCGTATATTATCATCAGACAAAATTCTTTTACATCCTGAGAAGTGAAATTCCACGTATCTGCTTTTTCATTCTCTACTGATCACTAATTTTTGTTTTAATCGCAACTCTTACAATCATTCATTTAAGATATCAGGTCTTAAACGTTTTGTTCTCTCTACCGATTGTTGATGATTCCATTCGTCTACTTTAGCCTGATGCCCTGAAAGAAGTATATCGGGCACTTTCCAACCTTTGTATTCTGCAGGACGTGTATAAACCGGTGGAGCAAGCAAATTATCCTGAAAAGAATCCGACAAAGCCGATTGTTCATCGCCAATTGCTCCGGGAAGTAATCGTACAATGGCATCTGTCATGATAGCCGCCGGAAGTTCACCACCTGTTAAAACATAATCGCCCACTGTAATTTCTTTTGTAATCAGATGTTCACGTATGCGTTGATCAATGCCTTTGTAATGGCCGCAAAGAATCATCAGATTATTGGTGAGTGAATATCGGTTTGCCATTTTCTGGTCAAACTTATCACCATCGGGCGAAGTGTAAATAATTTCATCGTAATCCCTTTCGCTTTTCAGTTTTGTAATTATTTGGTCGATGGGTTCAATTTGCATCACCATGCCCGCACTGAATCCAAATGCATAATCGTCAACACGGCGATGCTTATTGGTCGTGTAATCGCGCAAATTATGAACGAATATTTCCACCAATCCTTTATCACGCGCACGTTTAACTATTGAGAAATTCAAAGGACTCTCAAGCAATTCGGGAACAGCTGAAATAATATCGATTCGCATGATTTTGAACTTGCAATTAAAAATTAATAATCCGGAACTGCAAAGGTAAGAAAAAGGGTTGAATGTTTGAAAAAAGTATGAAAATGGAATAAGGGAATAAGGGAAATGGAAAAATGAGAAATAAAATCTACCATCTGCCATCTGCCTTCTACAAACTACAAACTACCCACTACAAATTAGCCGCGAGCCATTTTCTCAATACTTCGGGCGATTTCCCACATCGCCGGGCATAATCCTTGAACTGAGTATCGTCAATTTTTCCTATATTGAAATACTTTGATCTCGGATGATCGAAAATCAATCCACTGACCGATGCGTTAGGAAACATAGCCCCATTTTCGGTTAGCATAATGCCCAGGTCTTTGAAATGAATAAGTTCGTCGAGCGTAAAAATAATGGATTGGTCGGGTAGGGAAGGGTAACCAATTGCCGGACGAATACCCTGATAATGGGTTTTGAAAAGTTCTTTTACATCAAGTTGTTCATTGGGTGCGTAGCCCCAGATTTCTGTACGCACTTTGTAATGCAACCATTCGGCAGTGGCTTCAGCCAGGCGATCGGATAATGTTTTTACAAGAATTGCATTGTACATATCATCATCTTTCTCAAAAGTTTCGGCAAATGCTTCAACTCCCAGAACCGTATTGGCAAAAACGCCAATATAATCCTTTTCATGGCGAATGAAATCGGCCAAAGCATAACAAAAACCATCGCTTGAGGGTGTCTGCTGTCGCAAAGTCGGAATCGTTATTTTTTTATTCCCTGATTCAGCAATTATGTCATCGTCAACCGAACAGGCCGGATAAATACCAACCATTGCATTCACAGATACAATTTTTTCGTCGAGAAAACGGCGAAGCATTTCCTGAGCGTCTTTGTAGAGTTTTAATGCTTCTTCGGCTTTTGTGCGTTCATTTTCGGGAAATTTTTGCAACCATCCCACTTTGCATGAACCGCATTCACATACAGTTTGAATATCATCATACTTGCCGTTGAGTTTCCAGCCCATAAAGAAAAAAGTCCAGTGTATAAACGGAACTATTTCCCTTAGATTTATATCAGTGAATCGGGTAATACCCGGATTATTTGGAGTCATTTTTATTTTTAGATTAACCCCGATAGCTTTCGGAGAAAGAGTTAAGACTTTGAATAAAATAGTCATTGAAGAATGATCTTATTCCGGTTTATTTTTTAAATCCTGTTATCATCTTATGAAGTTCAATAATTTCGTTTTGTAAAGTTACAAAAATTTACAGCATCAATAAACTTATAGCCATAACCGCCATTCCGGCCACAAAACCGGCAATTGAAAAGTGATGTTCACCGTATTTCTCTGCCCCGGGCAGAAGTTCATCTACCGATATAAATACCATGATACCAGCCACTGCAGCCATTAATAAACCAAGTGTAAAATCAGACATAAAAGGCATCAGGATAAAGTAACCAATTAACCCACCTATTGGTTCAGCCATGCCAGAACTTAGCGAAAGCCAAAAAGCTTTTTTACGACTTCCGGTAGCAAAATAAATAGGTACCGAAACCGCAATTCCTTCCGGAATATTGTGGATGGCAATAGCTATGGCAATGGGTATGGCAATGTCGGGCGAAACAAGAGCAGATGTGAAAGTAGCCATTCCTTCCGGAAAATTGTGAATTCCGATTGCCAGTGCCATCATTAAGCCCATTCGTTTTAATTGCTTTTCTTTTTGACCACTCATTTCTTCAACTGAATGCATTTCGTGTGGGTTTTCAGCATTTGGTATCATCATGTCAATGGCATAAATCAGTGCTATACCAACAAAGAATGCAAGCACAGTTACTAATTCAGGGGTTGAAGATCCACTTTTATTCAACAAATCAAGTGCTTGTGGGAATATTTCGACAAATGAAACATAAATCATTACTCCTGCTGAAAAACCAAGTGATGTGGAAAGAAATTTTGTATTGGTTTTTTTTGCAAAAACAGCTATTGCGCTTCCGATTCCGGTACTTAATCCCGCAAAAAGAGTTAATCCTAAAGCAAATAGTATATTATTCGAAATCATTTGTAGAGAATGTTTTAGTATTTATTCAAAATACAAAAATAGTTGAAAAAGTTGTATTTTTGCTCAAACAACTTTAACTATTATTTTTAAAATGTAAACGCCCACTTGACAATTGAATGTTCTCAAGTGGGCGTTTTTAATATTCTAATTATATATGATTTATATTTCGTTTATTTTTAACGGGTTATAAGATATCGCCTGGTCATAAACATCCGTGTTTTCTTTTTTCTTAACCCATTTAACAAGAATGCTTGTAAGTGGCAATGCAATTATCTCATAAGCAGTTTTCATGGCTGTTTGTGTCAAAATAAGAATGAGCAAATCGTTTGTAGGTATTACCCCGGAGAACGCAATGGTAAAAAACACAACAGAATCGGCTCCTTCACCAACAAGTGTTGAAACAACAGCCCGGATAGAAAATCCCCGGCCTTTCTGCATAATTTTCATTTTACTCATTACATAGGCATTCAGAAACGAACCAAATAAAAATGCAATAAAACTGGCAATGGTTATGCGTTCAGTATTACCAAGAACAAGTGCAAAAGCATCTTGATGCGAAAAGTTTTCGGAGCCGGGAACTGTAATGCTTAAACGGAAAATTAAAATAGCAATAAAATTCATCAGAAAACCGTTCCAGATAATCAGCCGAACTTTGCGATAACCCCAAACTTCGGCTATGAGGTCATTGATAATGTAAGAAATGGGGAAAATGAGCAATCCGGCAGTGGCTTCAATTGGCCCGATTTGAATTAATTTTTGCTCTACAATGTTTGAAACGATGAGGCATACTGTAAAAAGCATCCCCAGCACCATAAAGGTGACTGAAACTTGTTTTTTCATTTTTCTTGTTTTTTTTACGTGGTATTCAAGCACACGTTTGGATTATTTTCGCAAAATGCGACCGCAAAGATAGATATATATTTCTTGATTTGCAAAACAGATTTTATTTCCTGTACCAAAAAACAAATCCCTGACTGTATTCGAAACGGTCAGGGATTTTAAATTTATGTTATAATTTGTACTAACGGATAATCAAATCGAAAGGCAAACGAGCCTGTATACCTTTCATTTTTTCAATATCTTTTATATGTTTAAAAAGTTTGTAATTTTCACCCAGAAAAGCTTTTGCATATCGTGCTTCGGCTTCTTCGCCAAAACTTTTCATTAGTTTTGTTGCAAAATCTTCTTTTTCAGGATATTCTTTTACCTGGTATTTACTTAATTTTGCTTTCTCGGCTGCCATATTTATTGCGTCGGTTAAACCGCCAATTTTATCCACCAAACCAATTTTTAAAGCGTCTTCGCCTGTCCACACACGTCCTTCGGCAATTGCTTTTATCTGTTCAGGAGTTTTTTTACGTCCATCAGCACACCGTTTTACAAAAAGTTCGTAACCTCTGTTTACATAGTTCTGCATCATATCACGTTCTTCGGCACGAAACGGACGGTTTATAGAAATTGCATCACTCTGTGCGTTTGTTTTTACCACATCATAAGTCAGACCTATTTTGTTATTTAAACCGGCAATATTGGGGATAATTCCGAATATTCCTATCGAACCGGTGATTGTATTGGGTTGTGCTACTATCTTGTCGGCCATACACGAAATATAATAACCACCTGAAGCAGCATAATCACCCATAGAAACTATCAAAGGTTTTTTTGCTTTCAGATTTGTTAATGCCCGCCAAATCTGTTCCGATCCATAAGCACTTCCTCCCGGTGAACTTACCCTGAGTACTACGGCTTTAATCATCTCGTTTTCTGCCACTTCGTTAATGGTTTCAATAATTTTTTCTGAAACAATTCCTTCTGTCTGACTTTCGTCGATGCCACCCAGTGCATAAATAACAGCTACTTTGTCTTTCTCAAATTTCGATGCACCATCTACATTGTTCATTTTTGAGTGTTTCACCAATTTCAGGTCTTTATCAGCATTTTTCAGATACGATTTCAGAATGCTATCAACCTGATCGGCATAAACCAAAGAGTCAATCAAAGCATACTTTATCGCCTTTTCGGCAGGTTGGAACATCATCATTTCGTTGGCATAGGCATTCAGGCTGTCTACCTTAATTTTTCTGTCAACCGAAATTTGATTCAACATAGTTTTCCACAATGAACTTATGTATGTTGTAACCTGTTCGCGGTTGGCATCGCTCATTTTGGTGTTAATAAAAGGCTCAACGGCTGATTTATAAGTGCCAACTTTTACAATTTGCATTTCGACACCTAATTTATCAAGCGTATTTTTGAAAAAAACCTGTTCGGACGCCAATCCTCTAAACTCGAATAAACCCTGTGGATTCATAAGCAATTTATCGGCAACCGAAGCCAGATAATAATTTGTTTGCATATAGTTGTCGGCATATGCTACAATGAATTTACCTGATTTTTTGAAATCAGACAAGGCATCGCGAACTTCTTTCATCGAAGCCATTCCCCCAAATAATTCTCCACCTTTGAGATAGATGCCGGCAATATTTTCATCTTCTTTTGCTTTTTTGATGTTAGCAAGTACATCATCAAGGCCTAACACTTTTTCCCCGTCCTGCCCGAAAGCCTGAGCCATTAATAAAAAAGGGTTGTCTTCAGATCTGTCAGTCAACATACCAACAAGTTCTAATTCATATATGGAATTAGGTTTTAAAGTAGTAACACTTTTTTCGCTTTGTGATAATGCACCTACAATGCCAAAAAACAACAAAATTCCAATAAACCATACAATAAATACACCTACAATTGTTGCCAGTGTATATTTAAAAAATTGCTTCATTTTTAAAGAAGATTAATTGATTAATAATTTATATTTGTTTACAAAGTAAAACATAATTATCTAATTAACAAAATAGAAACTGATTTGTTGCTTTTTTTTAAATAAAAAACAAAATTGCATAGCAAATAATTTTTAAACTCCGGAAAATTGTATGCCCTGAATCAATTTTTATCTTGTTTTATGTTTTATAAAACCGAACGTATCTGTTGCAGAAGTGTCATTTTATCACTTCCACCTGCCTTTTTCCAGACCACTTTACCGTTTTTAAAAATTAGAAAAGTTGGTACTGCCTGAATTTGGAAAGCGGATGCTACTGCCTGATTTTTATCAACATCGATTTTGAGAACTCGAATCTGACCCTGCATTTCTTTGCCGATACTCTCCACTATCGGGCTCATAGTTTTGCATGGTCCACACCAGGTTGCAAAAAAATCTACCAAAACAGGTTTATCTCCATTTATTATTTGTTGAAATGTTTCTGCCATTTTATTATTTATTTAGCGTAATGTTAGTTTGTGAGTAGAAAAGTAAGAAATTTAGAAAATAAGAACCAATGGTCATCAAAGTTAAATTAAGTCCCGATTATTTTCGTGAGAGATATAACATTGTTTAATAATTTTATTGAAGCGTAATTCCATTTAAAGCATATAATTAATTAGGGTCTGCTGAAAAACTATAATATTATTGATATTCAATATAATAGTGTCATATTTTAATTTATGTGCAAGCTTTTTGAATATAACGTTACATTTTCCTTTTACTTGCTTATCCTTTGCAATGTAATAAGAACCCTGAAGGGGTTCAATAACAATATATTATGATATTATTCAGCCCACTTCGGGGCTGAAATATTTGGTTATTCAACATCCCATCCCGATAGTTATCGGGGCGCTTCGCTCACCGGAGGTTATTCACACCTGCCTGCGGCAGGCAGGTTTAGCCACTTCGTGGCAATATTGAGTTTTTCAGCAGACCCTAATTAAAACCTACTTTTAATGAAATCAAAAAAAATAATGCCGGAGCACGAACAGCCGTACTCCGACTCTGAAAACTTCAAATTTCAAACTTTTCAAACCTCAAACTCTTATTTTATGTCAATCATTCTTGCGGGTTTGGGTTTTGCTTCCTCTCTTTTTGGAATATTTACTGTCAAAATTCCTTTTTCGTAATTTGCTTCAATTTTTTCACCATCCGCCATTTGTGGTAAAGTAAATGAGCGTGAAAATGATTGATAACTGTATTCACGTTTGGTAAAGAATTCTCCTTCTTTTATCTCATTTTCCGTTTTCTTTTCAGATGAAATTGTAAGCAAATTGTGGTTCAGTTCGATTTTGAAATCTTCCTTTTCCAATCCCGGTGCTGCAAGTGCAACAATAAATGCATCTCCGTTTTCTTTAATATTTACCGATGGTAAAGTCGTATTGGTGTTCGAAAAATTACGGTTTGACCAGTCGAACATTTCTCCATCGAATAAACGGTCGAACAACGATGGAATTTGATTTGAATTTCTAGCGAGTAACATAGTTTTAATCTCCTTTTATTTTATAGTTAAACATTAAGTTTGTTTGTTACGAACGATTATTTGCAAATAAAATACCAAGTTATTTTTTCGGACAAAATGACTGTAACTTGTTGATATACCTGACATTATTTCGCTTCTGTGTTTTTAAGTGATTGCATATTCAAATTAAAAATATTGAAAATCAAGTATATGAGTAAAAACAATAAAAATCACAATTATGAAATAATGTCAGTAATTTGTTTGCTGTTGAACATTCTTATCGGTTTTTCTGTTTGTAAAAAAATATAGGTGTTCAATTTTATTTTTTTTTATTATATTTGCAGAAACTAATAATCAGAAGTCATGTTAAGAATTACATCAATTATTGCATTATTTGCCCTATTTCATTTTTTTAATGTTCAGCAGGTAAATGCCATAAGAGCATATCCACATCCAATAGAAGTCACACAACCCGATGGTTCATTACTTACCATACGCCTTCAGGGTGACGAGTTTTATCATTTTCAAACCACAGAGGATGGATATCTTTTGAAAGAAAATTCTAAAGGGTTTTTAACTTATGCAATAGTTACTGCATCAGGAGCTATTATTGAAAGCAGTAATATTGCTCGTAATATTAACCAGAGAAGTGCTAATGACATTCAATTATTAAGTTCAATTAAAAAAGAAAATATTATACAGGCGTTTCAAAGCGGTCGCCAGAAAAGTAAAATGCTGAATAATGATATTCAACCACGTAAAGCATATCCTCTGGTTGGATCCCCAAAATCATTGGTAATTCTTGCAAACTTTCAGGACAAAAAATTTGTTACTGCTCTTCCTGAAACAGCATTTCAAAACCTGTTAACCCAGCCGGGATATAGTGCAAATGGAGCAACAGGATCTGCAAAAGATTACTTTCTATCGAGTTCATATGGAAAATTCGCACCTGATTTTATAGCTACTGATACTGTTACCTTACCTCAGAATTTAGCATATTACGGTGTAAATTCAGGAGGAACTAGAGGAAATGATACTTACCCACTTCAGATGATAATTGATGCTTGTACTGCTGCAAATAATAAAGGTGTAGACTTTAGTCAGTATGATACTGACAACGATGGAGTTATTGACAATGTGTTTGTGTATTTTGCAGGTTATAACGAAGCTGAAGGTGGACCTGCTAATACAATATGGCCACACCGATGGGGAATTTACCCAGGCTATAATTACACTGGAACTATTGACGCAATAACATTTGACAACAAGATAATAATGGATTATGCCTGTACTTCTGAGTTGAAAGGTTCTTCAGGAAGTAATATGTGTGGAATTGGGATTTTTTGTCATGAGTTTGGTCATGTAATAGGATTGCCCGATTATTATGATACTTCAGGGACAAAGGCAAATACCCTTGATAACTGGAGTATAATGGATTATGGCGCCTATTTGAATAGAGGACGTACTCCACCGCTTTACTCTGCTTACGATAGGTTTTACCTTGGTTGGTTGACTCCCGAGCAGGTTAGTACTCCTTCAGATTTAACCCTTTTACCTCTTTATCAGGGAACAACTCAACCTGCAAACACCAATCAACAGGCCTTTTTGTTTTCGGCCACCAATCACAATCTGAATGGCTCCAATCCCAATCCAAAGGAGTTTTTCATAGTTGAATATCGCAAACATACTGGTTGGGATACTTATTTAGGACAATATTGGAATGGTAGTAATTATGTTATTCCTTCGGACGGTATGTTGATCTGGCATATTGATTATGATCAGTCTACATGGGATATTAACAAACCGAATAACTATACAGGCTCTGGTACAACACAAACATTAAGCAGTCACATGCGGGTTTATTTACATCCAACCGACGGATCGTTAACGACTCCTCCTATTTCTGCATTTACTATCGGATCGTTCACCCCAACTACCTGGTCGGGAACAGATATTAACCGTGCTATTACTTCAATAAATAAAACGGCTAATCAGGTTACTTTTGAATTTATGGGTGGAGCTCCGGTTGATCCAAATGCTCCGGGAGTAAAAACAGGAACAATCGGAAGTAACTTACATTTTGCTGGAGCCAAGGTGAATTCTTCAAAAATCAAAACTTTCAATATCAAGACAACTGATTTGACAGGTAATTTATCGTTATTGATTACCGGAACAAATGCTGCTTATTTTACTGTTTCATCGGCTACAATAACCAAAGAGGCTGCAAATGCAATAGGTGGTACCTTAATTACAATTACTTATTTGCCAACTGCTGCGGGTACGCATACCGCAACACTTACAATTTCGGGGGGTGGACTTAATCCGGCCAAAGTAATTGATTTGACAGCTTCGGGTTATTAGTAAAAACTCTTTTATTAAAAAAGAGGCTGTCTCAAAAGAAAGTTGAACGCAAATTACGCAAAAAACCGCAAATAATCACAGATTTTATATCATTGTTATTCAACACAATATAAAATAATGAAAATTTTTGATTTGTGAAAATTTGCGTAATTTGCGTTCAAAGAACACTTTTGAGACAGCCTCTTTTTACAATATTAAATCTCAGTTATATTTTAATTATTAGTATTCTTAATCTTAATCTTGGCTCTTGGCTCTTGAATCTTGAATCCAATATCTGACTATAATTTTTCACCAAAAGCCAAATCGCCTGCGTCACCCAATCCCGGAACGATGTATGAATGCTCGTTTAATTCAGGATCGATAGCAGCTGTCCAAAGTGTAATTCCTGAACCGGCAAAGTGCTTTTTAAGATATCTGATTGCCTGTTTACTTGCAATTACTGTGGCAATGTGGACATTGGCCGGATTTCCTTTGGTTAATAAAGCTCCGTAAGCTAATTCCATCGAACTGCCTGTTGCCAGCATGGGGTCGGTAATAATTAGCGTTTTTCCTGTTAAATCCGGCGAAGCTATATATTCAATAAAAATATCAAATTTCAATGCATCTTTGTATTTGCGATAAGCTGAAATAAAAGCGTTTTCAGCACCGTCGAAATAGTTCAGGAATCCTTGATGATAGGGTAAGCCGGCACGTAAAATAGTGGAAATTACTATTTTTTCATCAATAATATTGGTTGGTGCAATTCCAAGGGGTGTGTTGACATTATTCTCCACATAGGTCAACGTTTTGCTTATTTCGTAAGCCATAATTTCGCCAATACGTTCCATATTTCTGCGGAAACGCATCGAATCGCCCTGTATTTCAATTGAGCGGATTTCTTTCAGGTATTGATTTAGGATAGAATTATTATCCGACAAATTTATAATTTTCATATGTAAATATTTTTTTAATATGATAATATGCCCATGTGCCAATTATTGTTTGACAAAAGACTTGTTTTGATTGGTGCGACTTTTTTAAAATTAATTCTTATTATAAAGCTAAATTGTGAAACATTTTCGAGGTGGCGGATGAAAATTTCATTAATTTTTACTGTCTTTTTCCCGAATTTCTGTCCTGCGGATTTTCCCACTTATTGTTTTTGGTAATTCATCAACAAATTCAATGATTCTGGGATATTTATAAGGTGCAGTTACAGTTTTTACATGTTCCTGAATTTCCTTTACTAATTCATCTCCAGCTCTGTCTTTATATTCTTTTGACAAAATGATGGTAGCTTTCACTATTTGTCCACGAATCTCATCAGGAATTCCGGTTATTGCGCATTCAACCACTGCGGGATGAGTCATCAGGGCACTTTCAACTTCGAATGGGCCGATACGATAACCTGAACTCTTAATCACATCGTCGGCACGACCAACGAACCAGAAATAACCATCTTCATCTCTCCATGCTACATCGCCGGTATAGTATATGTTATCGTGCCAGGCTTCATTAGTAAGTTGTGCATTGCGGTAATATCCTTTGAAAAGTCCTTCAGGATAACGTATGTTGGTGCGAATTACAATTTGACCCTGCTCGCCGGCTTCGGCGGAACGACCTTCGGGAGTTAATAAATCAATATCATAATGAGGATTTGGTAAACCCATTGAGCCCGGTTTGGGTTCAGTCCAGGGTGAAGTTAAAATTGTCAGTGTTGTTTCGCTTTGTCCGTAACCTTCTTTCAGTTTAATGCCTGTCAAATTCAAAAATTGCTCATAAACAGCAGGATTCAGCGCTTCGCCGGCAATGGTGCAATATTCCAGCGACGACAAATTGTACTTCGTCATGTCTTCGCGAATAAGGAACCTGAAAATAGTAGGTGGAGCACAAAGTGAGGTAATGTGATATTTCTGAATCATTGCAAGCATATCGGCAGGTGCAAATTTTTCGTGATCGTACACAAAAACACAAGCACCTACTATCCATTGTCCATACAATTTCCCCCAAACGGCTTTCAACCAACCGGTATCGGCAATCGTCAGATGAATACTTTTTTCGTGCAAATTGTGCCAGTATTTGGCTGTAACAATATGTGCCAGCGGATAAACGCAATCGAGCAACACCATTTTGGGATTCCCGGTAGTTCCCGAAGTAAAACTGATAATCAATGGATCCTCATTGTTGTTCACTTGCTCAATTTTTACAAACGGAGCTGCATTTTCAATTCCCTGATGAAAATCGTGCCAGCCTTCAGGTACAACCGGACCCACAGAAATGAGTGTTTTCAGTGTTGGGGATTCGGGTAATGATTCATTAATATGATTGATAATGGTGGCATCGCCCACTGCAATAATCGCATTGATATCGGCGGCGTTATTCCGGTAAATTAAATCTTTTTTGGTGAGTAAATGTGTAGCAGGAATAATTACCGCTCCTATTTTGTGCAGAGCAATTATGGTAAACCAGAATTCGAAGCGACGTTTTAGGATGGCCATGACAATATCCCCTTTTTTGATCCCCAGGCTTTGAAAATACGATGCAGTCTGGTCGGAGTATTTTTTTATTTCGCCAAATGTAAATTCTCTGCATTCACCTTTATCGTTTGTCCACAATAATGCGCGTTTTTCGGGTTCTTTTGCAGCCCATTCGTCAACTATATCGTAACCAAAATTAAAATTTTCGGGAATTATGAGTTTGTAATTAGTTTTAAAATCTTCAAAATTTGTGAATTCTGTTTGCGGCAGATATTTTTCTAACATACTTTTTTCATTGTTTTTCAATTATACTTTGCTTTAAATTGCAGTTTTTGTAATAAAAGCAGCAAGAATCTTAAACAAATAAGATAAATGCATTCTTGATTCTTATGTCTATATTACTATAGCTAAGAATCTAACACTTTTACCATTAAGCGCTTTCATTCCATGGGGTTTTGATGCATCGAAATAAATACTGTCACCTTCGTTTAACATCAGGTCATGTTTGTCAACTTGTATTTGCATGGAGCCTTCAATAACCAGGTTAAATTCTTGTCCGGCATGTGTATTCAGATGAATTGGTTTTTCGTCAGGCTCAACAGTAACTTCAAAAGGCTCCACTTTTGCATGCCGAAATCCGGAAGCAAGCGCCTGATATTTATATGATTTTGTGCGCTCCACACTTACACCTGTTCCCTTTCGGGTCACAAAAAACGAAATAGCATGGGGATCGTTGCCAGAAATAAGTGCCGTTGTTTCTATGCAAAAAGTTTGTGCTACCTGATATATAAAACTCACAGGAATATCACTTTTGCCCGATTCATAAAGCGCATATTCCTCTTCAGAAATGTTGCATTTTTCGGCCGCCTATAATTTAGAGCCAAGAACAAAGAACCAAGAACAAAGACCAGATAATCATGTCTTTGTGTGAGATATTGCTCATGGGTGTTTCATGTGTTTATATTTTAGAACCAAGAATCACCCCGATAGCTATCGGGGCAAGATTTAAGAACCAAGACTTGATAGTCATCTCCTTGTGTGTACAAAGTTTTTATTTTGTACATGGGTGTTTCATGTTATGATTCAAAAAGTATTTAAAAAATATCTGGCTAAGACCTTCAAAATAAAATTTTTGTTATCTTCCAAAGGCATTTGAAATATTATTAAAACTTACATCAGTTAGTTGAATATTGATTTTATCAAAACTCAAAGCGAAATTTTAATTTTTCTTCATTCATTGTTTGCAAGAAATGTTTTTTGATTTTTGCACTCCAAACAACATCAATATAAACTTTTACATTTAAAAACTTATAATAATTACCTACTGCTTTAGCTGGATGTAGACTGCATATAGAAAAATGGTTTTACCCAAAGTTTTGTTTTATCTCATTAAAAAGTTTAAAAAATGAAACATATATTACGTGAAAAACTTTATTTCAAATGCGATGCTTTCAGCCCTTTTATTACTGCATTTGTAAATCCGTTTGCTTCCATCTCGTTTAGTCCTTTTATGGTTATTCCACCCGGTGTAGTAACTTTATCAATTTCAACTTCGGGATGTGAATCGTTGGCCTCGAGCAAATCGATGGCACCACGTAAAGTTTGCATTACCACTTCTTTGGCCACATTGGGGTAAATGCCCATTTCTACACCACCTTCTACGGCTGCCCTAATGTACCTGAAAGCATAAGCGATTCCACTTGACGATAACGACATAAAAGCATTAAGCTGTGTTTCGGGAACTAAAAATACTTTGCCAAGTTCGCCGAAAAGCGACAAAATAGTACTTTCCTTTTCTTTTGAAGCATTGAATGATGCAACAGTAGAAACACTTTGTAGCACTTCTATAGCAGTGTTTGGAATTACGCGGAACATGGTTGCATCGGTGTCGAATAACCCGGCTAATTTTTCAAAATCAATGCCTGCAGCAATCGAAACAATTGTTTGTTTTTTGTAATCAATTTTGTTTGCAATTTCTTTTGCTACCGTTTCGATAAGCCATGGTTTTACCGCAAGAATAATGATAGCAGCATCTTCAATAATTTCTTTGTTCGATTTGCTGACTGTTATTTCGCTCGAAAAGATTTTTAATTCGTTCAGATTTTTTTCGGAAACATCACTTACAAATATTTTATTGGTATTTACAAGGGTACCTCTCGATAAACCGCGGGCAATTGCTCCGCCCATATTGCCTGCTCCGATAATCGCAATTTTTAACTCGTTTGTTTCCATTGTTTAGTGTATTTAATCTGTTTGTTGGATTTATCCTTACAAAGATAAATAAGAAATTGAAAGGCATTATCAAATTAAGAAATATTTTCTGTTTTTTTCATGCAATAACCCAATTAAAAACCGATACGCAGGCAGGCAAAAACACCCCAACGGCTTGCATTGATTTGATTTTGATTGCCTAATCGCCATACTGATTGTATTGATATAAGTCGGAATATATTATTTACACCTGCACCAACTTCCATATAAGGCTTGCTTATTGGTTGAAGAAAATTGGGATAATCGACGATGCTGCTGTGGGAATTGTTTAAACTTCCATAATGTATTTTGAATGAAAACATTTCACGTAAATTCAGCAATTTTATCAAAGGAATTTGGTTTAAAACCAATCCGTTCATTATTAATTCATTATGCATCGAAATATATTTATCCACTGCCGCTTCCATGTTGTAAATTAGGCTGAATTTGTTGTAACCATAACTGTACGTTTCGCCTCCGGTTGGTGTTTTTAACAATGGATAGGGTACATTTCCAAATAACCAACCACCCTCAATCAGGTAAATCCAGGTTCCAATGGCAAATTTTACATTTTGTTTTAACGTTCCGGTAAGTATGGCATACTTTCCTTTTTCCTCATTGGCCAGGAATTGTCCGGCTTCTACAGTTGCATATATAGTTGGGCGGTAACTTTCAATATATATCCGTTGGAAATGATTTTCGTATATTTTTTCATCGAACGAAAAACGTGTTGTAGCTGTAAGAGATTGATATGAAATGGAAGAAATATCTACTCCATTATGCATCATTGGCAAAGCCGGCCCGGATAAAATCTGATTTGATCTGAAAATTATTTTTGATTCAATATCTTTGTTCCAGTCTGTTGAAACCGATGTTGTGAATTCCTTTCGTTCATTCATTTTCATACCCGTTCTTAAACTGAATACTGTATTTACAATGTCAACATCTCCGGTCACAAGTGGATCTTCATATAACAAAAAATCATTGTAATTGTAATCTATTCGTCTGAAATCGTTGGTATAGCCAATGTTTAAAATGGTATTTAATTTTTTGCTCAGTTTAAATTGAGCATAACCAGAATAATTTAAGTTGCGGTTTTTAAAACTATATCCGGTATAACCCCCAATACAAACATTTTTCATTAGTTTTTCGTTCGTACGCAGCGGTAAAGTTAGCCGTAAACCTTCTATCTCGGTAATTCGCATTAATTGCTGAATTTTACCAATCTCTAATTTCCCTGCCGGAACATAACCCGTAATTGCTACATCAGCTATCCATTTGGCTACCCGAATTATGCGTGTATCGTTTAATTCCGAAAGTTTCTCTTCAACTTCGAGTTTTTCATATTCGCTTCCGGCAAATTTTTCTTCAGATTTAATTGTGTCATTTATAGTACTGCAAACTGCACTGTTTTTCAGAAAAATCTCAGGTTTAGGATGAAGGCTGTCTCCCAGAATTTCATAAGTGAGTTTCATGGCCGTTATCTCATCTTTCAAAGTCCATAATGAATTGTTGTTCAGTGAGAAATTTTGTGAAATGAAAAGGTTATTTATATAGTTGAGGTTTACCTGTTCTGACATTTTAGCCTGAATTGAAACAAGCGCGTAAGTGGCTGAGTCGATTAACATGCTACCGTTAAAAGCCAGATTTTTAGGGTTTTTAGTTCTGAAATTAATCTGATATAATTTTCCGGTTTCTCTGTATGTGCTGTCAGTCAAATAGAAATCATAGTAAATATTTCCTGATCCCGAGAGCGGACTAATCATATTCTTACCCAAAACATAAATGGAATTTTCATAGAAATTTATATCCGTCTGTATTTCTCCCAACAATTGATTGAGCAATACCTCGCTTTTTTCGGGTGATGAAAATTTATTAGAGTCAATTAATTTTTTATTTTTACCTCTGATTTCAAAGGTGTTTTCAACCATATATAGGGGCAAAACAAGCGAAGTATCTTTTCCTTTCAACGAACTTTCGGTAAGTTGATTGTAGATCCGTTGGTTCACATTTCGTTGATTTACTTTTCCGAGCAACACCAAACCTTGTTCTACTTTTTTTATGTTATACTGCGGAGATTTAGAAAAATCGTTCGCTCTCTTCGTTTTGCGTACTTTTTTCATAAATTCTAATGCAGGGTTGGCACCCGGAATAACAAAAACATCCTGCAATATTGTGTTTTGCTCGTTCATTTCAACTTCTAATCCAACACTTTGTCCCGGTTTTATTTTTATTTCTTTCGGGCGGTAACCGATGCATGAGAACATAAGGATTGTTGACTTCACATCTCCTGTACGTATCATGAAATATCCCTCATCGTTGCTTTTTACTCCATTTTTCGTGTTTTTATAATAAATATTTACTTCCGGAATGGGGCTTCTGTCGATGTTGTTTATTACCTGCCCAACCACAATTGTTTCAATTGCGTTCACAGATTGACATAACAAAATTATCAGCAAGAATAACAAAGTGCCGGTAAAAGTTCTTATATGTTGAAAATGGATTTTCATTTATATTTTCTCATTAAATAAAAGCTTAAATAACTTGACCTTTTGTATTTTTGCAAACTATTAATATGACGATGTCTTTTGTCTTTTGTCCTTGTTCTTTGTTCTTTCATTATACATTGGATGACATTCCAGAATTGTTTTGCGTAGAAAATGCACATCGATATGGGTATAAAGTTCAGTTGTTGTAATCGATTCATGTCCGAGTAATTGCTGAATGGCACGGAGGTTAGCCCCATTTTCGAGCAAATGGGTGGCAAACGAATGTCGGAAAGTATGCGGACTTATATTTTTCCGGATACCGGCTTTGCCAGCCAGGTCTTTTACAATGGTAAAAATCATGGCACGTGTAAGTTTTCCGCCTCTGCGGTTCAGAAAAAGAATATCTTCGGATCCTTTTTTTACATTCATGTTATTGCGGTCAATTCTCCAGAGTCCTATTTGTTTGATTGCAGTTGGCGATAAAGGCACAAGTCTTTGTTTGCTTCCTTTTCCTTCTACCAACATATAACCTTCATTGGTGTATATTTTCGACATTTGTAAGCCTGTTAATTCAGAAACCCGCAACCCCGAACCGTAAAGCGTTTCGATAATCGCTTTGTTGCGCTGACCTTCGGGTTTCGAAAGATCGATGGCGGTGATAATTGAGTCAATTTCTTCAATTGATAAAACCTCCGGCAAACGCAGCCCTATTTTAGGACTTTCGAGTAATTCAGTCGGGTCGTTATCGCGTTTGTTTTTGTATATCAGAAAATGGTAAAATGATTTGATCCCTGATAAAATACGTGCTTGTGAACGCGGATGAATTCCCAGATTACTTATTTCAACAATAAAATCCCGCAAAAGTGCTGTGGTGGCATCTTCAGGATTGATATGTACATCCGACAAATATACCGTCAACTTCATTAAATCCTTTTTGTAAGCTTCAATCGTATTCTCCGATAAGGCTTTCTCGAGTTTAAGAAAAAGGTGATATTCATCTAAAATTGGAAGCATATTTGTTGTGAGTTGGGCATTGTTTTTAATCCTCAAATAAAGGAAATGAGAATTTTTATTGTATCTTTTTTTGGGAAATAGTTTTTTAAAAAACCATACAAAGATATTAAAATTATTGGATAGGAAAATAATGCGAAAGAGAGATAACAATTGCTAAAAATGAAAGCACTATTCAATTTTACAGCTTTTCGCGGAATGTTAAAAAAAAAGGATACACTTCCGAAGAAATATATCCCTTTATGAATTTAGATAATTAATCTAACGATGAGCAATCGGATCTGCATTTCCATCCGGATCGCCTATAACATTTCCATTTGTTACAATACTGCCGAGTAAAAGTAAACCCGCTACATGAGGAGCTGCCATCGAAGTGCCAGATAATGTAGCGTAACCACCTCCTTTATAAGTTGAGTAAATTGAAACTCCCGGAGCACAATAATCAACCGGTGGATTTCCATAATTTGAAAACGATGCCCATTTGTCACCAGTACTCATAGCTGATACAGTATAGATATTTGAACCATTCACTCTTGCCGGAGAATGATTATTGGCATTATCGGATTCGTTACCTGCTGCCAATGCAAATTTAACTACAGTTGATGCATTTAGTACCGCCAAATCCAGCGATTCAGAGATTCCTCCTCCTAAACTCATATTGGCTACATCACCGGCTACACCGTTTGCTTTTACATAATCAACACCGGCAATAACGCCCGAAGTTGTTCCATTACCGCTGCGGTCGAGTACCCTGACTGCTACTAATTTAACACCCGGAGCAACACCAATAACTCCAATTGTATTGTTTTTGGCACCAATAGTCCCTGCTACGTGCGAACCATGTCCATTTTGATCATCAGGAGTAGTTTTTGCTCCCAAAAAAGATTTTGATCTGGTTACATCCACATTCAAATCTGCGTGATCCAAGTCAATCCCACTATCAATAATCCATGCAGTACCGGTGGGAGTTGTTGTTACGCCACCAACACGGGTAATTCCCCAGGGAATAGATTGAGCGACAGGAGTTGGAGCAGGTTTCCCTTTTGCATTAATAGGCGACAAAGAAATGATGGCATCAGCTTCAATAATTTTTATAGCATTGTCTGAACCTAATAATTTTGCCTGACCGGGAGTTAGTTTAACTGTAAAACCTTTCAAAGTGGATTGATACGTTTCTTCGAGTTCGCCAGTAATCTCATATTTTTTCAACAAGCCCTGTGCTTTGGTTTTTACTTTTTCTTTACGTATCTCAATGTCGATAGATGCTGGATCTATATCTTCGTTAAGAACAACAATGTACTTATTGCTGCTTTCAGCAGGTTTTACAAGTGAAGGACTACTTTGTTCGTTCACTGTAACCGAATCTACATCGGGCGTGGTGCATCCGTAAAATAATAAGCCGGATACACAGATAGATAATAAAAGTTTTGTTTTAGACATGATAATGAAGATTTAAAAATTAAGTATATGGTTGCAAATATATCACATAAATTGAAAAAATGCATTTTTTATTTTAAAATTATTTTTATTTCTCATAAAAACGATACTTATTTTAATACATCATGATAATGAATTGATATAATTCGAATTTTCAATAATCAATGATGTGTTTTTTGAAGATTACTGATTTTCGAAGAATTTCTTTTGTGGGTGGATTTTTATACCTTTGTAAAAAAATAAAAGAATAGCTCACAATGAAACATTACAAACAATTTCTTACCTTTTTTCTATTAGGATTCTCTCTTACCATGTATGCTTACGATGCAATTGGACATCGTGTGATTGCAGATATTGCATACAAAAATCTGGATTGTAAAACACGGCATCGGGTTGATAAAATGCTTGGTAAACATGGAATTATTTATGCATCTACTTGGGCTGACGAAATAAAAAGCGATAAAAAATATGATTATTGCTATCCCTGGCATTTCCAAAACCTGAAAGATAGCATGACTTTGGATGAATTAAATTATTTAATCAATAACCCAAAAGCAGAAGGTGAACATTTATTTTATGCCATCGACATGATGATCTCAAGACTCAAAAAAGATAAAAAAGATGCTGAAGCGCTGAAGTTTTTAGTGCATTTTCTAGGCGACTTACATCAACCCATGCATTTAGGACGATTGGAAGACTTGGGAGGTAATAAAGTTAAATCAATGTGGTTTGGGAAAGAAATCAATCTTCACTCTCTTTGGGATACCTATCTGATTGAAAGCAAAAAATATACTTATAGTGAATACAGCAATTACCTGGTTGATAAATTTTCAGGACAGAAGAAACAATTCGCAAAATTTACCATGAGCGAATCGGTAATTGCCTCATATAATGTTCAAAATAGAATTTATAGTTACGACATGAACGACAAAAGCAATTACAGATACCTATACCATTTTTCAGAAACGGTAGACGAAATGCTTTTTCGGGGTGGGATGCAGCTGGCAAAAATACTGAAAAATATATATTGAATAAAAAAACCGCAAGATGAATATCCGGCGGTTTTTTTATTTTTTAATTCAGAGATTTCAGACTTACATTAAAATCCAATCGCCCGGAATCTTTTTCTCTTTTTAGTTTTTTGTACACATTCTTGTTTAAGTTAATCCGGTGATGCCTTGAGAACAGATTTACTTTGTTGGTTGAAAAAGAATCTACAATATTAATAAACACATTGATGGCACCTTTATTTTTTAAAACTAAATCTGATATTGTTTCTGCCAAATCTTCATCTATTTCCTGCAAAGGGATGGTCAGGGTCATTTTCTCAACCAGTTTATCTTTCACTTCGCTGAAAACATCAATCTTGTGAATTTTAAGTTCAATTTCCTTATGTTCCGTCGGTTCGGTAGGCTTTCTGTATTTATAATCAGCACCTTTTTCCTGTACAATAGCACTTATCATAAGGTACAAATCTTTAATCATATACTTGCCGAATTCAATGTAATTATTGCCAAACAATACAAACTCAAAAGCTCCGGCGTAATCTTCAAGAGTGAAAACACCGTAAGGATTTCCTGCCTTCGAGGTTCCGTTGCGGAACGTAGTTACCATGCCACCAATGCGCAAAGATTTTCCCTGCAAGGGTACTAAATCCTTTAAATCTAAAGTAGTTGTATTGCAGATATGATTCATCTCAAATTCAAATTCGTCGAGTGGATGCGCCGAAAGATACATACCAATCAAATCGCGTTCTTTATTCAGTTTTTCAAGCGGCGACCATTCAGGAGCGTACGGAATTTCAGGTTTTGTAATTTCAACTGCTTCCATATCGCCAAAAAGTGAATTGAACGACAGGGATGCATCAGCTTGATATTTACTGCCGTATCGTAGGATTGATTCAAGTACTAATTCTCCTTTGCTGTTTTCTATAAAAAATTGTTCGCGCCTAATGTCAGTAAAACCATCGAATGCGCCACAAAGCGCCAGACTTTCGAAAGTACGTTTGTTACAAGCAGTTAAATTAACCCTTTCGATAAAATCGAATACACTTTTGAATTTCCCGTTTTTCTTGCGTTCGTCAACAATAGCAATCACTGCTCCTTCGCCCACACCTTTCACACCACCTAATCCGAAACGGATATTTCCATCTTCGTTAACCGTAAATGTCAAATCGCTTTGGTTTACATCGGGCCCCATAACGCTCATGCCGAGGTTTTTACACTCGTCCATGAATTTTCCTACTTCAGTTATATCGTCCTTGTTGAGCGTTAAGTTGGCTGCCATAAACTCGGCAGGGTAATGAGCTTTCAGAAATGCTGTTTGATAAGCAATCCATGAATAACAAGTTGCATGAGACTTATTAAAGGCATATTCGGCAAATTTTTCCCAGTCGCTCCATATTTGCTCTAACTTTGCTTTGGGTCCGAATCCGTTTTTTTCGCATCCCTCCATAAATTTCACCTGAAGAGCCGCCATTTTATCTTTCAGTTTCTTTCCCATGGCTTTTCGTAATTCATCGGACTGACCCCGTGTAAAACCGGCTAAAATTCGGCTCAGAATCATAACCTGTTCCTGATAAACAGTAATTCCGTAGGTTTCTTTCAGCGTTTTCTCCATTTCAGGAAATGGATACTCAATCTTCTCTCTTCCATGTTTACGATTAATAAACTGAGGGATATATTGCATTGGACCTGGTCGATACAAAGCATTCATAGCAATTAAATCTTCAAATTTAGTAGGTTGCAATGCCTGCAAATGCTTTTGCATTCCGGCCGATTCAAACTGGAATGTTCCAACAGTCAATCCTTTACTGTAAAGTTGATAAGTTTTTTCGTCATCAATAGGAATGGTATCGATATCCACCTCTATTCCTTTGGATTTTTTAATATTCGACAAAGCTTCTTTGATAATGGACAGCGTTTTAAGCCCCAAAAAGTCCATTTTTATCAAGCCTATTTCTTCTACTACCGAACCTTCGTATTGTGTAACTGAAATTTCCTGACCGGTTTCTTTATCAATTGCAGTGCTAAGTGGCACCAGATTTTTCAGATCATCGGCGCCAATAATTACACCACATGCATGAACTCCGGTTTGGCGCACTGTACCTTCGAGCATTTCGGCAAAACGAAGGGTGCTTGACAAATTCAAATCAGATGAATTACGGGCTTGTTTTAATTCGGGCACTAATCTCAGGCAATTTGCTAAATTTACTTTGATTGGTTTACCATCGGCACCTTCAGGAAATTTATCGGGAATAAGCTTGGTAAGCCGATCGGCTTCGGCCAGTGGGAGTCGTTGCACCCTAGCCACATCTTTTATCGACGATTTTGTAGCCATAGTACCATAAGTAATAATATGTGCTACACGTTCTTTGCCATATTTGTCCGTTACCCATCGCATGACCTGTCCACGACCGTCATCATCGAAATCAATGTCAATATCGGGCATCGAAATCCGGTCGGGATTCAAAAAACGTTCGAAAAGCAAGTCATATTTCAGGGGGTCAATATCAGTAATACGCAAACAATAAGCCACCACCGAGCCTGCAGCCGATCCTCTTCCCGGACCAACAGATACACCCATACTACGTGCAGCATTAATAAAATCCTGAACAATTAGGAAATAGCCCGGAAAGCCCATTGATTTCATTACACTCAACTCAAAATCAATCCGTTCAGTCAATTCATCATTCAGCACTTCTCCATACCTGAGTTTTGCACCTTCGTAGGCTAATTTAGCGAGATAATCTGCTTCCAGTTTTACACGCACAGCTTTTTCGTAACCACCTACCCGCTCGAAACTTTCTCCAAATTCCTCTTTCAACAATTCAAGGGTATATTTTTCGCGGTATTGTTCTTCTGATCCAAAATCTTCAGGAATTGGAAAAACCGGCATCATTGGTGGTGAATCTATGTCGTAAAGTTCTACCTTTTCTGCAATTTCCACTGTATTTTGAAATGCTTCGGGAAAATCGGCAAAAATAAGTAACATTTCTTCCGGCGATTTAAGATATTCCTGCTTGGTATACCTCATTCGGCTGGGATCTTCAAGATCTTTACCTGTACTCAAACAAATCAATCGTTCGTGGGCTTCGCCATGCTCTTCTTCAATAAAGTGGACATCGTTGGTAGCTACAAGTTTGGTATTTGTTTTTCGTGCCAGTTTAATAAGTTCTTCGTTTTGTCGTTGTTGTTTCTCAAAAGTCTGATAATCTGAATTTGGTTTGTCGGTTTTGTGACGTTGCAATTCAAGATAAAAATCGTCGCCAAAAACACTTCTATACCACATTATAGCTTCCTCAGCTCCATTTAAATCACCTTTTTCAACTTTTTTATGAATTTCGCCACCCAAACAAGCCGAAGATGCAATTAGTCCTTCGCTGTATTTTTCAAGAATTTCGTGGTCGATACGTGGTCGATAATAAAAACCTTCCATCCAACCCAGAGAAACTAATTTGCAAAGATTGCGGTATCCGGTTATATTCTTAGCCAATAAAACCAAATGATATCCGCTGCGGTCTTCCTGAGTTTCCTTTAATTTACGACCACGACGGGCAACATAAGCTTCACAACCTAATATCGGTTTAAAAATCTGACCTTTGACTTTTATCAGTTTTTGTTCGAGTTCGGCTCTGATTTCAGGAGTCAATTCTTCGTTTTCCAAATCTTTTTCAATGGACTGAATCTTTTCTTTTGTTTTATCGTTTTTCTTTTTGGTGTAATTGAAAAATTCTTTTACTCCAAACATATTTCCATGATCGGTTAGTGCAATAGAATTCATTTTCAATTTTAATGCTTTATCAACCAGTGACGGAATAGACGACATACCATCGAGAATAGAATAGTGAGAGTGGACGTGTAAATGGACAAACGAATTCATAAGTAATATGCTGTATTGTATAGAATTGAAACAACCCGCTTTCATTCGAAAACGGGTTGATAAAGATAAGCATAATTTTGATAAACACTAAAGTATTTTCATTATTAGTTATTGACAAAATATTGAATAAAAAGAAAAGAAAATTTGGGGTCAATTATTAAATGATAAAAAAACAAATTTATGATTTAGCTGAAATTACTAATATTAGAATTTTACACCCGTAATTTTGGCTGACATTTCCCAAAGTTGACTGGCACTTTGTTTGTCATTGGCCGCTTTATTCGACGGTACTATCACCGGATAACCTTTCATTTCGTTTCGACCGTCCGGCCCATAATATTCTCCCCCTTTTACTTGCTCATCTACTGCTGCACGTAGTTGAGGCAAAGCGCCCATGGCTGATGGTTGTATGAAAATACTAAACAATGGTTTGAGTAATTTTTGTAAAAATTTTCCTCCCATATGACTGAAAAGATTGGTGTCGGATACCCCCGGATGAGCTGCTACTGCAATACTTTCAATTTTATTCGTTTCAAAATAACGCTGGAGTTCATAGGTAAATAGCAGGTTTTCAAGCTTCGAACGTCCGTAAGCCTTCATAGGTGAGTAATCTTTACCTCCTTCAAAAAGCAGATTTTCAAAATTCATTTCACCCGAACGATGTGCCATACTGCTTACATTTACTACCCTGGATTGGGGTGTGTTTTTCAAATTTTCGAGCAGTAAGGCGGTTAATACATAGTGCCCGAAGTGATTGGTTGCCTGTTGACTTTCGATTCCATCTTTGGAAAGCTTGTAGGGTACCATCATTATCCCTGCATTATTGAGTAATACATGCAAATTTTTATGGTTTTGTTTAAACTCACTTGCAAATTTTTGTATGGAAGCACTGTCAGTTAAATCGAGTTGCATTTCATTAATCTTTGCTCCATTAATTTGTTGCAAAATTTGTTTTTTTGCATTTTCACCTTTCGTTATGTCACGACAGGTCATAATAACCTGAGCTCCTTTTTCGGCAAAAGCTTTTACCGATTCGTATCCTAAACCACTATTTCCTCCTGTTACAATAATGGTCTTTCCTTCGAGCGAAGGAATGTTTGTTGTTGTCCACTTTTCTGATTTCATTTTATATTTATTGTTGTTTAAATGTTAAAACGACTATAAGTCATTTTTGTTCATAAAAAACACTCATGAACAAGGAAAGTAACAAGAGCTGATTTTTTAATTAGGCAAATTGATGATAATTTGGTTTTTTTAATGTTAAAACTATGTAATCGCTAATTATTATTGATCCGTTTTCACCACTTAGTGCACAATAGTTTTAAAATGAAAAATAAGACATAGTTCACCTGGTTTTATCCCGATACCGGGATAATTTAATACTCCAAAGTAGTATCGTCAGATATTATTGTTATGCGAACCAGGTTCTTTTCTTCCATAATTTTTATGTGATTTTATTGTGTTTAAAAACAGATCATTCAATATTATTTCCTCCTTAGATTTTTGAAGCAATTTCCGACGCAATTTCCTCAACTGTTTCTGATCCGTCTAATATAAATTGCGATTGCAGGTAATAGGGTTCACGTTTGATTAATCCGTCTTTGATAAACAGACAGAGTTGCTCTCCTTTACGATCTGATAAAAGGGGTCGTTTCCCTTCGGGCGAAGCTTCAAGGCGAACTGTGAGTTGTTCGGCTGTGAGTTGAATATAAAAAGTTTTACCATGGGAGTTCATAAATTCCATGTTGTCAAAAAAACAGGGTGCTCCACCTCCTGTTGCGATTACTGTGTTTTCAAACTCGGCTACCTGATGCAGGCATTTCTGTTCTATTTGTCTGAATTTAGCTTCTCCCTTGTCAGAAAAAATCTGTGTTATGGTTTTATGGTATTTAGTTTCGATGTAAATATCCAAATCAACAAAAGTAAATCCGAGATTGGAAGCAAGCATTTTCCCAACGGTTGACTTGCCTGAACCCATATATCCTGTCAAAAAAATTGTACTCATAACTAATTAAAAAGATATGCAAAAATAGAGATTAAAATTTAACTTGCTACAATTTAAACCCAAATTAATAATATTCGAATTTTTTTGCAGCTTAAACAAAGACAAAGGATAAATTTTTTGTACTATCTTTGTGTAATATTTTAATTAAATATTTTTTAGCGTGGAAAAAGAAAGTGCTGTATTGCTGATATTTACGGGAGGAACAATAAGTATGTCCGAAGATCCGGCTACCGGTGCTTTGCGCCCAATTGACTTTCAAAAAGTACAGGAATATCTGCCTGAATTAAAACAAACAGGAATACGAATAAAAAGTTTTCCGTTTTTACCACTTATCGATTCTTCAGATGTACAGCCCGAAAACTGGGAAAGAATTGCTCATATTATTCAGGAAAACTACGAAGATTATGATGGATTCGTTGTTTTGCACGGTACCGATACCATGGCATACACAGCTTCAGCGCTTAGTTTTATGCTCGAAAATCTTTCGAAACCAGTCATTTTTACAGGTTCGCAGTTGCCAATCGGCATGATGCGATCGGATGCTAAGGAAAATTTGTTAACGGCTGTAGAAATTGCCACTGCCAAGGAAAATGGATATTCCATTGTTCCAGAAGTTTGTATTTTTTTCGAAGATACACTTTTTCGCGGAAACCGCACCACCAAGAAAAATGCCGAACATTTCAGTGCTTTTAATTCGTATAATTATCCTCCTCTGGCTAAAGCCGGGGTACATATCAAGTATTTCCGCAATTACATTCATTATCCGTCGCCCGGCACTAAATTAATACTGCGCACCAAAGTAGACCGAAATGTGGCCATTTTAAAACTTTTTCCGGGAATAACAGAACAAACAGTGAGTGCAATTTTAAATATCGAAGGGCTGAAAGCGGTTGTTCTCGAAAGTTTTGGTGCAGGCAATGCACCCCGTCGTACCTGGTTTTTCAATGCGTTGAAAGAAGCTGCCGAACGCGGAATTATTATTGTAAACAAATCGCAATGTAGTACAGGCTCGGTAGAAATGGGACGATACGAAACAAGCATCAACTTAGTAAATGCCGGATTATTAAGTGCTTATGATTGCACTACCGAAGCCATAGTGACGAAATTAATGTGTATGTTGGGCGAATTTGATACAGTGTATGATGTTAAAAATAAATTATCAAAAAGCATTTGTGGCGAAATGACGGTGAGTTAAGAAATGAGGAAAATTAATATGGAATAACTAAAAAATTGAATTTATAAATAGTGTTTAATTTTGATTATAAACACATTTAAAGTGTTGGTTATAAAAGGCTGTCTCAAAAGAGTTTTTTGAACCAGCCTATCGGCAGAAAGCCGAAACTTAGCTTGCTGACCATTGGTTAGCAAATCTTCACAAATTTCATTAAATATTATTTACTTAAATTGCTCAATTATAATAGTTTATGATTTGTGTAAATTTGCGGTTATTCGCGCAATTTGCGTTCTTCCTTCTTTAGAGATAGCCTGTTCTACTTTAGAATTGACATCTTTTTCCTGTTATTTCTTTCTCCACACAGTTACTTCACAAAAATAATGTTCAGAACTTCGGGTTGTTTTTCGAATTGACATCGGAAGATTAAATGGAATTTTTTCTAACATGAAATGCTTTTCCAAAATATCTTTTATGCCATCAAAAGAGCTAACAGGTTCTCCATCACGTTTAAATCCTCCGGGCCAGTGTTCCGGTTTTATATTGTTTTTTTGCCAGTCGTAAGTTGATGCAATAATAAGCAACCCATTGTCATTGAGTCTTTCATGAATTTTTTGTAAAAACAAAATTGGGCAATTCAACTCTTCTAATAAATTAGCAACAACAATTATATCATATCCCGTGTAAAGTGGCTTCAAATTGTTTGCATTGTCCTGCATAAAGGTGATTTTTTCGGCACCCGTACCTAATCCGGTTTCACTCAACACCACTTCGCAATACAACACCAGTTCACCTTCGTCTTGTACAATATAGCGCATAAAACCCTGCTCCTGAAGATGTATCGGCATTCGTATGTATCTGGCAGAAGAATCGATACCCGTTATTTTTTTGAAATAGGGTGCCAATTCAAAAGCCAGACGACCCGTGTCTGTGTTTAAATCCAATAAAGTCTTTTCTTTGGTTTGCCCGGCAATTTCGAGAATTTCTGTAGCCAACAATTTTGAAAAGTTAATAAAAGCTGAGTTTCCCCACATGTTTTCGCATGAGTTGGCTACATCAATATCAGTTTCATATTCGTTTGTATCAATCATCAAAGGTGATTCAGACTGAACAATCCGGAAACCAGCATGTTGATAAAAATGACGCCGAAAAGCATAGCGTGCATGTCTTGTGGCTTCATTTCCTGTCGAAATCCACGAACCGCCTTTTATCAGGTTATGTTTGCCATCAAAAGTGGGAGTGGAGAAATCATCATACATCGGGTGAACTTTAAAGCCGGCATAACCCGTTATCGGAGTTTCAGTCCATTGCCACACATTACCTATAACATCATAGAAATCACCTGTTTTAAACAGATCAACCGGACATGGCGAAGCGTAATGTTCAAGATTAATATTTCCGGGAGCATCGTCCCATTCCAATTCATCAGGAATATTACAAACATCAGCTAAACGCATCCATTCTGCTTCTGTTGGCAGTCTGAAAGTCTTTCCTTCTTTTGCCGTTTTCCAGTTACAAAATGCTTTTGCTTCTAAATAATTCACTTCTACAGGCCAGTTCCAGGGCATTTCTATTTCTTCGGCAACTAACCGAAGCCAATATTTATCATTTTTTAATTGCCAGAAAAGAGGCATTTCAGCTTGTTTAAAAGTGCACCAGTTCCAACCCTCTTCTGTCCAGAATTCTTTTTTACTATATCCCTTTTCGGTTACGAATTCTAAAAATTCGCCGTTAGAAATCAGCATTTTGGTGGTACTAAAATCTTCTACCTGGACAGTTAATTTTCCATATTCATTGTCCCAGCCATAAAGCCGGTGGTCTGTTGATTTTCCCAAATGCATTTCAAATCCTGATACGGGAATCAACTCATTTTGCGGGGCACTTCCTCTCAGCTGACAAATGTCACCAAACCTGCCGGCAACCACCTCTTTTAATGGCAACTGCCGAATCAAAACGGATGATGTTTCGAGATGAATACGTTCATGTTCGATGCCCATCATGATGAGCCAAAACGGATTTTCCCATGTTATGGGTAATTTAATTGGCATATTGTCAATTACTTGCAAAATAAGCTTTTTCGCATTATCGCGGTAGTTGCGAACTTCAGAAACGGGAGGCCAGTCATAATGTTTTTCATTCAAATCGTCCCAACTCATTTCGTCTACACCAATGGCAAAAATTGATTCGAAAGCCGGATTGATGCGTGTATCGATAATTTTGGCCAGATAGAGTTTGTTGATAAAAAAGACGGCAGTATGTCCAAGGTAAAAAAGGATGATGTGTCTCAGGGAATCTCCCCGAAGATAAAACACTTCATCGGATTTCAGTTGGGAGTACAACTTTTCGTCAATAGCCCATGTTTTTTCGAAATAATCTCTGATTTCTCTGCGTTTTTCTTCAGGATTTCCACTATGTAAATCGATAGTCTTACTTGCTAAATAATTCATTGGTTAGTACAATTTTTGGTGTAAATATATTTTATTCATGACGAATTTTTCTTTTCCGTCAGCTTTAGTCTTTATTTGCCCGAGAGTGGCAATTTGCTTGAATCCGGTTTTTTCGTACAGCCTGAGTGCAGGGATATTTTGATCCCAAACCCTGATAAAAGCATCCCTGTAACGGCTTTTATCTACAGTATTTAAAAACTCTTTCAGTAATTCTTTGCCCATGCCTTTTCCGCGATAGTTTTCATTTACAATCATTTCGGCTATATAAATACTTGATTCAGCGGAATATTTCCGACTGATTTCTTCAGGTAACAATGTATCGAAAGTAATCGGACAAGCGAGTAATGCCCCTATTGTCACCTTATTTTCAACCAAAAAAAGAGCATATCCGGTTGACAATAATGAGCGAATGTATTTATCTAATTCCTCAATATCAATAAATTGTTGCGATATGCCACCCGAAAAAGCTTCAGTGTATAAATCTTTTATGTCATTTAATCTGCTAAAATCGGTTGATTTAATAATTTGCATATCCAAATGTTTGATTTAAACGAAATACTCTTAACGAATTACAAGCAGCAAAATTAAGAAATTATACTTATAAATATGTTTTCGTGGAAGAATATTTTGCAAGGGTGAAATCTTGAAAATTGACAACTTAAAATTAGATTTATATACAACTGCAATTATTTGGTGCAGTAACAGAAAGTTGGAGAACTATTGAGAATAACTAAAATTCTTTTATTACAAAACATTCTGAAACAAAGCTTGAATATTCAGTAGGATTAGGTTTATCAAAAACATGATTGGAATTACCGGCATTGAAAATAAAATTGAATCCAACGGAATCGGGACTGCTTATGGCGCAGAGTTTATGTTGCGTAAAAATACCGGAAAATGGACTGGTTCGGCGGCGTATGGTTGGTCGTATGCCAACCGTAATTTTGCGAATATCA
>JFJP01012140.1_pt1 | contig 32063 bp, 27 predicted proteins | sample 431651 | NCBI WGS metagenome assembly JFJP01 (sample SAMN02602958, study PRJNA72255) | Microbial mat metagenome, whole genome shotgun sequencing project. | biome: fresh water; feature: sink hole; material: water; isolation source: purple microbial (photo- and chemosynthetic) mats found in... | reverse complement strand
GTTCTGCAACCCAGGATATGTCACGAAATGCCAGCAGTAACGTCCACAAATGCAGTGGAAAGGCACACATCAAAAAAAGTGACCAGAGATCTTGTTTTGAATAATATTTTGTCATGGGATAATTTTATACCTCAAAAATTTTCACATCTCAACAATATTAAAATAGTTTAATATTTTCCATCACCCACTTAAATAATTTCTGGACGCCCGCTTCAACGTCGATTGTGGGTGCCCAGCCCAGTTCTTTTTTGGCTTTGCCAATATCTGCATAGAATACTCGTTGGTCACCGGGACGCCAGTCGCCGCGTGCAACTTCAACTGGCTTTCCAAGCAACTTCTCCAGTTTGGGTTGGAACTCTGTCCAAATGGACATCACATTCTCAGGTCCGCCGCCCAAATTATAGACTTGCCCACGCGCCGTATCGATTTTCTCAACTGCCAGATCATAGGCATTGAGCAGGTCTTCCACAAAGAGAATATCACGCACCTGTTTGCCGTCGCCGTAAATGGTGATCGGTTTGCCTGTCACTGCTGCGATAATAAACCAGGCCACCCAGCCTTGATCTTCAACACCAAATTGTCTTGTACCATAGATACACGATTGGCGGAAAACGACCGTTTGTAAATTATAAATACGATGATAATCACGCACGTATTGGTCGCCTGCGCCCTTGCTGCAGCCATAAGGTGAATGAAAATCCAACGGCTGTGTTTCGGGACATCCCTGCACTAAATCCTTGTAACGCCAGCGGGTCGGCTCCTCGAACAATTTCACATCCTCCATGCCCCCGTACACTTTATTTGTGGAGGCATAAATAAGGATTGGATTCCTGCCTGATGCACGCGCAGCTTCAAGTACATTAAACGTTCCCAGTGCATTGGATTCAAAGTCATCTCTGGGGTTATTTACGGAGGTGGTTACCGCAACCTGACCTGCCAGATGCACGATCACATCTGCGCCGCTGGCTGATTCAGCGATCCTGTTTGCATCGCGTACATCCCCGGTAATCACCTCGAAGGCATTTTTCCCATATTCCTGCTTCAACCAATCAAGATTGCGAGGTGCCCCCGCGCGCGAGAAATTGTCATAAATGGTTACTTGCTCGCCGCGTTTCAGTAACCGATGGACATAATTTGAACCAATAAAACCGGCTCCGCCGGTGATGAGATATTTTTTTTTCATTGTGTCTCCACTATTTTTTTGCGAGGAGGGCGTTTTTTTCGACGACACTCACTGACACTTTGTGCCAGGGCTGGTGAGCAATCTTCAGTTCAACGGGAATTTGCTCCGGTTTGTCGCCCTCGTGATGACGTTATTTTATTATTCTTCCTTTTTCCTGAGCGCCATAAGTTGCTGATAAATCCCTGAAAGGGTCTGCCCCTCGCGTATCAACCCTATGCCGCCAATGACGCCGCTGTTAAGATAATTGTATAACCTGGCTGTTAATGCAACTGCCAGTGATGTGGATTGGTCATGGGTAAACAGAAATAAGGCGGCACTTATCGCACCTTCAAATGTTCCAACTCCACCAGGCAAAGCAGGAATGGCGCCGCCAAATGCCGCCGCACCTAAAATGAACAGGGTCCAGGCAGGCTGGGCTTGTGGAAAAAATGCCAGTGTGATCACGTAATAGGATATTAAAGACATAAACCAATTAAGGCTCATCCAAAACAAAAATCGGATAAAGAGCCAGCCATTTGTGAGTACACCCAGTCCATCGAGGAACGACTCGAGGAAACTGCCGCCAAATTTATGAAGAACAGGCCATCGCACGCTCAGCCTGTGGAAGGTATCCAATGCCCATTTATTATTACGCGCCAGTACATACATGACCAAGAGTCCAAAGATGACCACGCCCCCTACGATATAACCCACCTGTTCTGAATCCTGGGCATCTGCCACATACGGCAATGCCGCCAGCAGTATTGCAGCAGAGAATGCCAGGTCAACTACACGTTCAATGATAATGGTGGGTAATATTTCGCTGAAAGTCATCCCCGATTTTCGGCTGAGAAGAAAGACGCGGCCAAGTTCACCGAGGCGGAAGGGTAAAAAATTATTGAGCAAATATCCTTCGCCCGCCGAAAAAAGCACATCCATGTACTTGGGCTTGTCCCGCAATAATGTCTGCCAGACTTTTGCACGTATGAACAGGAATAAAAAGGATAAAACCACCGAACCGGCAAGGATGCGATAATTTGCATGACGGATCGCATTCCACATGGCCTGAAAATCAACAAAATATAATAGGCCCGCGATCAAGGCTATACTGATCAGAGCACCAGGAATTAAACGTTTTATATCTTTCATTTATTTCATCACAAAGGGTGAAAAAGAGCGCGAAGAAAAAAAGGGTAACCTTTTGTGCTCTCCGCGTTCTCCATGGTTATGGATTAGTCATCGTCCAGTTTAAGTACCGCCATGAAGGCATCCTGTGGGATTTCCACATTGCCGACCATCTTCATGCGCTTCTTGCCCTTCTTCTGTTTCTCAAGCAATTTCTTCTTGCGCGAGATATCGCCGCCGTAACATTTTGCCAGGACATCCTTGCGCGTGGCTTTGACATTTGCGCGCGAAATGATGCGCCCACCGGAAGCGGCTTGCACAGCAACATCAAATAACTGGCGGGGAATTAATTCCTTGAGTTTGGTGATGAGACGCTGTCCCTTGTGGAATGCATCCTTCTCATGCACGATCGCTGCGAGCGCATCCACAGGTTCACCATTAACCAGGATTTCCAATTTCTGCAGTTTATCGGCGCGGTATTCAAGAAATTGATAATCAAGTGAAGCATAGCCTTTGGTACGTGACTTCAAAAGATCGAAGAAATCAATAATGATTTCAGAGAGCGGAATTTCAAAATCGAGCTGCACGCGATGCGGTGCAGGATATTCCTGCTGCTTGAAAATGCCGCGGCGTTTGATGACCAGTTCCATGATGGGACCGTAATAATCGGTGGGCGTGATGATCTCAATATTCATCCACGGTTCGCGTACTTCGACGATCTTGCTTGGGTCGGGTAACTCGGCAGGTGAGTCAACGGTCACAACTTTATCGCCGATCATCAGAATTTCGTATTCCACTGAGGGCGCAGTGAATAGCACGTTAAGATCATATTCGCGTTCGATGCGTTCCTGAATGATTTCCATGTGGAACAGGCCAAGGAAACCGGCGCGGAATCCAAATCCCAGAGCCTGCGAAGTCTCTGGTTGGAATGTCAAAGAAGCGTCATTGAGCTGCAGTTTATCGAGTGACTCGCGCAGGCTGGTGTAATCATCTGCTTCAACAGGGTAGATACCCGCAAAGACCATCGGTTTTGGTACGTGGTAACCGGGCAATGGTTCTTCAGCTGGTGCGGATGCAAGCGTGATCGTGTCGCCCACACGACACTCATGCACTGTCTTGAATCCTGTGGCAATATAACCCACTTCACCTGAGCCAAGCGCTTCCACAGACTGCATGCCTGGCACAAATATCCCGATTTCAACGGGGCGGAGGTCCAATTTTGTAGCCAACATGCGCAGTACGTCGGTGGATTTTATCCTGCCTTCCATGATGCGGACATATGCAATTACACCTTTATATGAATCATAGTGCGCGTCGAAGATCAGCGCGCGGAGCGGTTTATCATCCACATCCCGGGGAGGCGGCACACGTTTGACAATTGCCTCGAGGATTTGATCAATATTGATGCCTTCCTTGGCGGAGACGCAAAGAACCGAGTCAGGGTCGATCCCCAGCAGGGATCCTACATCTTCAGCCACTTCGTCGGGACGGGCTGAAGGGAGATCGATCTTGTTGATAACAGGAACAATTGTCAGGTCGGCTTCGAGAGCCTGATAAAGATTGGCGAGAGTCTGAGCTTCGATCCCCTGAGTCGCATCCACCACCAAGATCGCGCCTTCGCAGGCTTTGAGTGCACGGCTGACTTCATAGCCGAAGTCAACGTGACCGGGCGTATCGATCAAGTTCATCTCATATCTTTGATTATCTTGTGAAGTGTAGAACATGCGAACAGCAGAGGATTTGATGGTAACGCCTTTTTCTCGTTCAAGGTCCATGCTGTCAAGCGCCTGCTCGGTCATATCACGCTCAGATATGGCGCCTGTTAATTGAAGCAGACGGTCTGCAAGCGTGGATTTGCCATGGTCAACATGGGCGATGATACAGAAGTTACGGATATGGTCGGTCATAAGCGGACAAGAGTATAACCCAATTTTCACCCCTTAAACACAAAGGAAGAGAAGAATGGTGGGTACACCACAAAAGGTTCGTTGAGATGAATGCAATTGGAGACCGCCAGATACTCTGCATCCATCTGTCATGGAATTTACGAAAGGGGGGGAACCCGGCTTAAATTTTTTCGCGTTTAGCCAAAACTGCGTATTATCAAGTGGGAAACATACCTATATTGCCCCCGCTTTCAACAGATTCACCTCAGTGGATTTGTGCCAGTTAAGCAGCCTGTTGTATAAATATAATATTTGACAGATTATTTTTTTGTTCGTCATATCCCTTTGGAACTATTTGCATGCATTTAGGAAAAGCCCTGGAATGGAGTTCGTTTGTGGATTGTATTTTTTACTTGCTGCGGGGGTGATGCAAGCGGTCAGCAGCGTCTTCAGTCAGTGGAATATAGACTTGAACCTTTGTGCCTTTCCCCAATACAGAATTGATCTGGAGTAGACCATTGACCAATTCAGATCGTTCACGTAGATTCACCATCCCCAGGCTGCTATTTGCACGTTTATCGTAATTCTCTGACATGGCTTTAAGATCAAAGCCTAGTCCATTGTCCACGATTTCCAGCAGGGCGATCCCGGTTTCCACCAGTCGTAAATTCACAGCAATGACAGGAGCAGCGGCATGCTTGCGGGCATTGTTTACCGCTTCTTCAATGATATAGAAGATCACACCCTGCTTGCCCATCTCCAGTTGAGTGGTGACTCGTTCTTCTATGTTTAAGATAACATTTTGACTGTATGTTTCCATCATTTTGTCAGACATGGATTGCACTGCCGCAATTAGACCTTGGGATTCAAGAATAAGTGGGCGCAGTGTAAAGAGCATATGGCGAATTTCCTTGGTGGTGCGATGTGCCAGTTCTTCCAATTTGACAATTTCCTCCATGGCACCTTTCGCATCCTTAGCCATCATGCGTTTTACAATATTTAGACGCATTGCCATTGCTGCCACAGACTGGGTGGGTCCATCGTGCAGATCACGAGCAAGCTTTTTTCGTGCTTCTTCATGGATCTCCACCATGCGTTCTTTTTCTTCCACCAGGTCCTGGTAGAGGCGTGCATTTTGGATCGCGATCACTGCCTGTCGTCCAATAATATCAAGCAGGTTGCGCCGTTCCATGGTGAAATATTCGGGGTTTGGGTGCGCAAACAATAACACACCATAAACATTAAAACCACTGCGTAATGGAAAACAATATCCACTGGTGCAATTTCTTAGCCCAACTACGCGCCCAAGTTCCGGGTCATAGCCAATATCCTTGAAGAAAAGCGGATCACCTTCATCCAAAGTGGTTTTGAGCACGCCCTCCGCAGCATCAAAAGTAACGCGCATATCAGCTGTGGTAAAGCGCCGCGCAGAGCCGATTCGTAATTTTCCACCGTTGAACAACATTACGGCACCTGCCAGCGGATCGGCGTGCAATTGCTCGGGGTCCGGGTTTAAAGCCGCCACACTCATGTTCAACGCAGATTCGAGCACTCGCTTATAGCTCAACGTGGAGGAAAGAGTTGTGGTCAGTTCATAGATCGCACGCATGCGCTCAGCCTGCATGGCGCCCTTTTTTTCCTCTGAATCCTGCCACAGTGTTCGGTTCTTCCTAAGGTGTAGGATCATGCGTTGCCCTAGAAAGCCAAATACCAGACTTAATAAAATGAGCGTAATCGAAATGATTACTGCTATCGGAAAATCCCCTTCCACCTGCATGCCAGTAAAAATCATCAAGCCGGAAAATAGCAATGAAATGATTATTGCCCCCAATAATTCAAAATAGATTGAGCTGGTTAGGATGGGCAATAATCCGGTCCATACTGCCGGACCGCGCAAGCCTCCCTGCGTCCAAAAAAAAATTCCCGTCAAAACAAGTTCAACAAAAATGCTGATTGGGCGATGATAGGGCATGCGGATGTTTATGCCCGCAAATGCAGTCATTACCAGATTCCATATTATCAACAAAGCCAGCGGCCAGGATATGGATAATTGCAACTTGTCCCCAATCCCAAGTGAAACGATCAAGCCAAGCAGCGCAACCCATCTTAATGAAATGGCAAACCAGTCTGCCATGTAGGGGGTATCGTATTTACGTAACATAATCTCCCTATAATAATGAAAAACAATGGAGACTGCAACTCACACAACTTACAACCCATTTACAGCTTATTCATCGTAGCCCATGCGAGCCAGATATGCACCCAAATGAGCTTTTAAGACCGATTTTTGTCCTTCATTATAAAATTCGCGAAAGCGCCCGATCTTGCCTTTGAAGAAATGCAACCCCTGTTGACCTTCTGCAGCATCGGGACGATATTTCTCAATCACTGTCTGGACCTCGGGCCTGGTGCGGTTTACTTTGAGATACTCCACCAATTTGGCAGATTCGGTATCGTAATTTGTCAGCAGGTCTTCGTAGCGTGCGATCAGAACATTCTTCTCATTCATCCACTTTTCCCAAATGCGGACATATTCCATCATAAAGTCCATGCTCTTTTCAAAAGTAGATAAGTGCGAAAAGGCATTGGGACGTCCCTTCGTGAGTGCCCGCTGTCCGAAGTCATATGCGGATAACATGGCATCGCGCGGATCACGGTAGATGTATGTGGTCCGCAGCAGACCCAGGTTTGATAACAGGCGCGAGGTGGTTGATGGTGCAGCGTGGGCTTTGATGACAAATGTATTCAGCAATCCAGGAAGCATTACCAGGCCAAGCCGTCTTGCAGAAAGCACGCCGATGTTACAGTTGACTTCGGTTAGGATTTTTTGTAAATGGTAACGCTCGCGGATAGCACGCGCGTCCACACAGCCCGTGGTTTCCATCAGATCATGGATGAGATTGTAGTGCCAGCCGGAACCTGCACGCGGCATGCCAACAGAGAGAACGATCATGTGATTTCCTTATTTTTGGAATGCAACATCTCCAGACGCTGCGGAAGACGTTTCGGCAAGCCCCACCAATATTCCTGAAACCAGCCAGATGTTTGGTGTTGTGAGCGAATCCTGTGTGAAATTATAAAATGTGATTGCCAGCCAGGCAAATACCCCGGCGACTGCGGCAAAGCGCGTCCAGGACTCATTGCGCTGTAACAAGTTTAACATATCTCCCAGCACATGGAACTGAAATGCGATGAACAAAAAGAAACCGATCAACCCTGTTTCAGCCAGCAGGCGGACATATAAATTTTTGGGGTTGGGATACAAACGGTTTTCAGGGCTCATTTGTTTTGCGATTTCGGGTACGGTGGTTAACGCCCAGTCGGGCAGGTTTTGGTAAATATAAAATCCGCTTGCGCCAAGTCCCACGCCAGCTAACGGATAGTCTTCAAAAGCAGACAATGCCCCAGCCGAATAAGCACCACGTGCGCCCGCATTAATGTCCACCAGGTACTCGCTCAAATTTTCAGCGTCTGTCTCCCACAAACGGCGGAAGAAGTTTTTCTGTCCGAGAAAAAGGAATGCCCCGGCAAATACACCGAACACAATGGTGATTATGCCAATGCGAAATAAAATATTTAATAGCTGTCCGCGAAAACCATTGATAAACCATATCCATGCAACGCGGATCAGGTCGAATCCAAAAAGTAAAAAGGTCAGCCCGGCTGCTGCAACAGTGGTCAGCAGTCCGCCGCGCGAATAGGTTGCCAATACCACCAGCAGGGCTAACCCCAGTAGAACAGGCTCCATCCATTTTAGGCGTGTGATGCGGAAATTCGTCAAAACGGCCGCGAACAGAAAGGGAATGAAGGTTGTGGCGAGTTGTCCCGCGAGCCAGGCGGGTTCATACGCCAGTCCTGAGATGCGGTTCGTACGGACAAGTTCTCGCATTGAAAATGCGAGTTGCCAGTGTGTAACCATTTCCTTGTTGAGCAAGCCCGTGTAAAACGTGGTAGCCTGCAAGCCGCTCCAAGCCAGATCGAGGCACAAGCCCGCGTATAACCAGCGGACTGTGAACCTAAAATCATCCTCTCCCTTGTTCATCCACACTGCAGAAATAAAGAAGGAAATGCCAATGAGGAGAGTTGCCAGTGCACGGATCGCACGTCCGGAATAGGTTTGCCCGCGCAACGGAATAGGGTCGATCAGCGCCCCGAAGCTGGTCGCCGCGAAAATGAACAGAACTAGCATTCCGAACGGAATCAACGCGTCTGCCCAATTGAGTTTTATATTACCGCGCCGCACCTGGATCAATAACAGCGGAAGAAGTACTGCCAGTGGATACAAAGAGAGTGGACGAACAAATGTGCCTTCGCCAAGAAATGGGAACCATCGAAAACTGGTCACAGGTAAAGTGAGCAAAGTCGCACCCCATAGGATGCGGGGCAGATTTACCGTAAACGCTTCGCGCACAGAGTTTTTCATTTGGTTTTTTTCTGTATAAACAACACAGCAAAGACAGCAAGGGTGAGGAACCCAATGGAACCTGCAAGCAAATATCCACTGAGGGGGATGCTGCGTTCTATCGGGAGACTCTTTGATTGGGTGACTTCCAGTTTAACAAATTCATTGATATTGCCTGTTTTTATGTCTGTCTGAACTTTGGTGACAAAAGCCTCAGCCCAGCTGGATGCAAGTTCATCTGCAGTTTGCGAATCAGCATCATTGGCATGGAAATGCCAGCCAGCTTCGGCTGGTTGACTAAGCTGCAATTTATTTCCACGCAAATCTTCGACTGGAATGGAGAACTTGGAAGATAACTGGGCCATTACCTCGTCAGACCATGCAATTTCCTCCAGTTTACGCGACTCCCGTTCGAGATAATAAAACTGTTGACGGTCAGTATCCTCAGGCCAGGCTTGTTCCAGATTAAAATCCACGTTGACAGTGGCTTTCGCGCGAAACGGCGGCGGGATAATGAAATAGACTGCAGTGCTGAGCAGGGCTCCAAGCATTGCACCGAGCATCCAAAAACGCCAAGCCTTTAGCAGGCGGATGAGGTCATCGAGAGTGGGAGAGGTAAGGAGATGATTCATGGAGGAGGGAAAAGGATGGATTCTATCTAATGGAAAGTGCCGGTTGCGTGTTCAATTTCTAAACGCCTATTTTCGTACTTGTTTACTTGTCCTCTTAATTCGCCATTTCCACAAGGGACCAATAATTTTTCTCAGGTAATATTTTGCCACGATCACGGAAAAGAAACTACCGTTATCCCGATAATGAACACGGAGCATTTCAGGCCAACAACGATCATCTGCAGCGATGGTTTTGCCTGAAGTGTGTAGACGAAAATTTGCCCATGTTTTTCCAGCAAGATATTTAAATGGTGCATGCGCGGCAATGCGGGTCCACAAGTCGTAATCCATTGCGAAGTAAAAGGATGGGTCGAGCGGACCAAGTTCTTTCCAATATTTGGCGCGGAAAAACATTGTTTGCTGCGGGATGTGAACATAACCTCTTCGCAACCGGCGAATATCGGTCTGTGCGGAATTGAATTTGCCGATGATCCGGTCTTCTTCGTCAATAAAATTGCAGTCGGCGTAGACAAGCGCAACTTCAGGATGGTTCACTAAATATTTCACAGCTTCTCCCACGGCTCCGGGGTTGTACGTGTCGTCTGAGTTGATCCATGCGAGGATCTCACCTTTGGCGCGGTTAAATCCTTTGTTGATTGCATCGGTCTGGCCTTTATCTTTTTCGCTAACCCACCAGGATAATTTGTCCTGATACTTCTTGATCACATCCACACTGCCGTCGGTGGAACCGCCATCAACGATGATATATTCGATGCGTGGATAATCCTGTCCGATCACAGATTGGATGGTGGCTTCGAGGTAGCGCGCCTGGTTGAAGGAGGGAGTGATGACGGAGACAAGAGGAGATTCGATCATTAGTGCTCAGGAATTGGTTACCACTCGTTCTCAGTGTAAAAGAGATGGGAGACATCTTCAGTCAGTTTGCGGATGCGAATGACTTCTTCAGGAGTCAGGCGCTTCTTCCAATTGTTCATGTTTGCACGGCTGTCTAATTTTACAGAGTGGACTTTTTTCTTCGACAACTCGACCGGATTCTCAGAACTGCTGGAGTTTAGAATTGTGTTACGGATCTTTTCATCGAAGGTTAGGCCGAGAGACTTATACAGTGATTTATACCCTGCAACGGGATCGAGCGAAAGGTCTTCGTGACGAACAACTTTGAAGTCGGGGAATTGACCAAGGTTTGAATGAACTGAGCGGTATATCATTCGCCAGAGCAGGGCAGATTGTCCAACGATATCGCCAGCTGGTATCGCCTCCATATCCGCCCGATCTGATTCGAGGTGGTCACGCATCAGTATGGGTTGATTCAGCAAGTCACGGAAATCAAAATTCCAGTTGAGACGTTTTAGGCTGCTGGCAAATCCACCGGGGTGGCGGATGGTGATGACGACTTTGCAATTTAATCTTTGGGCAAACCAGGGTGTGGAAAAAACCGCAAAGGGATCTTTGAGCAAGGCGCGTTGCCCCAGCAGTCTGCCCTTCATAAAAATGGAAAGGTCCCGTCCCATGCGCAAGAAATCTTTTTGAGAACGCAATGAGCTTAGTTCCCAAAAAAGATGGTAGCGGAAGCTCAACAGTTGCTGGAAGGCAGGAAAATAATCGGCTTCATTATCGGAAGTGATGTACTGGTACCAGTGTTTCACATTTGCACGATAGACACCACGGCGATGTAGGACATTAAGCGGCTCGCTGATATAGGCAGTGTTGTGGTCTGCGGCAAGTATTTTGCCGACCCAGGTTGTTCCGCTGCGATGTGCGCCTGTAACAAGAATGGGTTGGTTCATGGTCATTTGTCTGTGATGGCGCGGATGGAATCAACTTTATAATATTTTGCGGCACAACGGTTGACCCAGTGATTCGCGTTGACATCCAGTTCCTTCACGCCCTCCAGTCCATCAAACTGAATAATGATCAATTTGGTTTTTCCCTGTTCGCGTGCTTCGTATATTTGAGCCTCCCGCATATCCCAGGCTTTGGCGCGATCACGGTATTCAGGGATGTCCCCCAGGGTGATCCACATGGCGCGCAACGGATAAAGCGCTGTGACTGCCAGTAAAATTACAGAAACTAATTTGAATTTTAGAGCACTGACGATCTGTGATCTGTATTGGGCAAACAGGCTTCCCAGCATGGAGGTTTCAATCATTAATCCCGCCACCAAACAAACCTGACCTGCAAATCGTGCCCGCTCTACAGGAAAGGATTGCCCGTAGACACTGGGCAAAAAACTGGCAACGATCAGTAAATATGAAAGGACCGGAACCACAGCAAGCATGAGCTGGGTTTGTTTACGCTTTGCAGCGGTCAATTCCAAAGTGGGGGGGGAATATAAATGATAAAAGATCAGAAAGGGCATCAATGCTGTAAAAAATGTTGGCAGCGGTAGGGTTCGGAAAGAGTTGAAAATGAACTCAAACCCATAACGAAATGCCCGTGAAAAAAGAACAGGAATTGTGGGAGGCACGGCGTTATCCAGCCTGAAAGAGTTGGCAGGAGAGACTGCCATGACCATCAGCGCCAACACTGCCCCTGCAAACGACACACTCAAAAGAGTTAGCGCTGCACCGCGTGTAATGCGTTTCATCCAAAACCATGTGGAGAAAATTCCGAGGGATAAAAGAGACACCATCACCAATGCCGTCGGTTCCGAAAATCCGCCAATGAGGAAGGATGTTAGAAATAACAGCGGGTATACCCAATGGTCGGTCGGTTTTTTTTCTGCGGTGAAGATGGACCGCAGGATGGAGGATGCCAGGTATGGCATCAAAACCAGCGGGGCGAAATGGGTTGCCATCGAGGATCGCCAGTACAAGATCTGGAAGCGGTTTGGGGCTTGCAGCAACGAAAAGAACACAAGCAAAAGGGTTAGGGTGAGGATGATGGGTCTATTCCAGGCTTGTCCGTTGAATCGGCTGGCTTCATACAATAACCAGGCAATACCAATGACCCAAAGGATGATCATTAGGGCAGGCAGCACCGCAACACTGCGTGCTCCCAGAAATTCGCTGAGTGAGATCAACATGAAATTTGAAAAACGGTCGGATACGTTTGTATAGTTGACCCATAACGCGTTAAAAAAGTTTTTCTTGATAAAGTCCACTGCGCAATAATCATCTGCAAGGTGGCGGGAGAAGGTTCCCAGATAGGCATAGATCGCCAGCACAAAGCCTGAAAAAGCCGCAGTAAGCCAGAGCGAAAAGGAGAAAAAGTTAAAAGTTGATTTTGAAGTTGAGTTGGACATTTAATGCAGATCCGTGGAGACAAGGTCAAAGATAATGTAGCCGTTACCTTCTGCAAAGATTGGATACCCCGCTAATCTTTCCTTCAGGAATGGCTGGCGGTCTAATTCATTGAAGTCTGTCACAAGGAACAATTCCTTTTTTGAGGCAACAAATGCAAATTGTTGTTCAAAGTCGCTCTGTGCCCCCCGCAAGTCATCATGGTAGATCAAGTCGCCATAGGTTTGCCAGGAGGTGAGGGTTTTCCATCCCCAGTAGGCGAGGCGCGAGCCATAATCTTGTGTCAATCCCGCCGTATTTTTATCGCCAATTTGTTCGCTGATCTCGGTCCACATCTGTACTTCGGGACGATAGTCAATGTGTTTCATTTCGGCGCGGGTATTCCAAAGTGTGGAAAAGAGACCAAAAATTAAAAGGCTGGTAATGGCAATTTGCTTGAGGCGTGTTGTGGTGATTTTGGTCAGTTGTACAAAGAACAAGTCAGCCAGTGGTGCAAGGGATAATGCCACGATGGGTATCAATGGCAGGCTGTAATAATCGTGGGAGGAAATGTGATAGTTAAAGTAAAATCCAAAAAGGGCGTATCCAGCCCAAAGCCCCAGGGCAAACCGCCGCCCTTCCTTTTCAAAAAAGAAGAGACCCAGCAGCCCCAGCATCAACGCAATTCCGCCGATCACCAGATTCAGCATCCCGATCCAGCCGAGATAATAGGACGGGTTGAGGAAATAGGCAGGGATGAACCGTCCACCAAATTGTTGGCCGAGGAAGCCGGCGATATAGACTCCGTAGATCCCGTACATCGCCCCGGGCAGAATTCCCAAAAGAACCATTACATAAACCTGCGGCTTGCGTACTAGTTCGAGAATGGGATCTCGTCTGAGGGCTGCTCCAAGCCCGCCAGCTATAACGAAGAATGCCGCGACAAACTTGATATAGATCGCAAATCCACCGAATAATCCCGCGATGATCGCCCATTTGTAGGAGGTGGATTCATCTGCCCATTTGGAAACTGACCACCAGAAAATAACGATGAGAGTCACCATCAACGGGTCGGGTTGAAAACTTCGACTGGCTGTTACTGCATAGGGGGTAAAGAGATAAAAGGCTGTGGCAACGAGTGCGCCATCTGTAGAGGAGAGGCGCCGCGCCAGCAAATATAAAAAGAATGCGCCGATCACCCAGAAGGACGAGGAATAAACACGGGCGACCCATAACTGTTCGCCCGCGAATTGATAGGTAAAAGCAACCAGACGCTCAACGATCTCTGGCTCTATTGCGGCGCGAATTTTCCATTGCTGGATGGCAAAACTGCGCTGTTCGGCAGGGATGTCGGTGAGGGCCTCATAATACATGCCGCGCGCCTTGAGTGCTGAGAGCAGTTGGCGCGTGGGGTGAAAATCGAGCGGGAGGTCGGTCAGGTCGTAAAGACGGATGCCAAGTCCCAGAGCCAAAAGCAGGACAACCGCGGCAATTTGGGAAAAGCGGGAGGAGAAAAAAGAGGCTTTCATTTCAGACACAGCCCGCCTATTGTATACTAAAAGTGGCCACTTTAAGCAAGCAGGCCTAAATTATGGGTTGGCAGTTATGCGATTATGAATGAGTAAAATGCTGCAAATCTGCCATGGTTTTCTTTTTTGTGATGAGCACAATACTCCAGAGGGGTTTTGATGATCGATGGAACTTCCAACGACCGAGCTACGGTACCCCAGGATCTCCCAGCTGGTTACATGAATACCATTTTTCTTGATCCCAGTCTGCTCCTGACTTTACAAAAAGCACTATTAGCAGGGAACTTACGGCGTATTACTTTGCGGATGCCTGCGTTATAATCGCACCCATAAACAGGAGAGAACCTATGACTGAATCAAAACCCCTTAACTGGACGCCGGCATCTGGCGTCGGTTATTCTGTGATCCGCCGCGGCGATGGCGGCATGACTTTAACTTTCACCGATCTTTCGGATGTTACCCTTTCCCATTGGCATGAATTCGCGTTGGAACATCTGCTTGGCGCTGATCGACGTACACGTAACTTGTATGATCTGCGTGCCGTGAAAGAGATTCCTGAAAAAGCCGTTCGTATGGCTGTGGATGCAAACAGCGATCCATCTGCGCGGAATATCCGTGTGGCGGTTGTGGTGGCAGATCAGACTGTTGCTGATGCGGTCATCAACGTGGCGGCGCTGGCGTTGGCTGGTTCTGCTTCGGCGATGAAGATTTTCACCGACATCAACGACGCCGAAGCTTGGCTCGGTCGTCCGCTGGATCAAATTTAGGTGTCTCCAGACCTGAAAGGTTTTCAAACCCTTCAGGTTGCAAATTTTATGAGATCCTCTTCCTTGCAAATTGGGAATTTAACATTCAATTGGGGTTCCCGTACGTATGTGATGGGGATCTTAAATGTGACTCCCGATAGTTTCTCTGGCGATGGCATCATTACAAAGGGGAATATGGTCCAGGTCGCCGTAGACCAGGCGCGGGATTTTCTCGACTCTGGTGCGGATATTCTGGATGTGGGGGGGGAATCAACCCGACCGGGCTCCGTACCTGTCAATACTGACGAAGAGATGGATCGCGTGCTGCCCGTTATTCAGGCGATCCATCAAAATTTTCCCGAAACGATCATTTCGATCGACACATATAAGGCTCGGGTTGCAGAAGAGGCGCTCAAGGCGGGTGCGCATATCGTCAACGATGTGTGGGGTTTACGCGCAGATGATGGGCTCGCTTCTGTCGCGGCAAAATATAAGGCTCCCGTGATATTGATGCACAATCGTAGTAACCCCATTAGTGTGGAGGTTCGCGAAAAGTTGGGTAATGCCTATGTCGGCTCGGAATATCAAGATCTGGTTGAAGATGTGAAGCGTGAGCTGCTCGAATGTGTGGTGATTGCAAAGAAAGCCAACATCGCTGATTCGCATATTATCCTGGACCCAGGCATCGGATTTGGAAAAACGCGCGAGAACAATCTGGAATTGGTCAATCGACTGGACCAAATTCGCTCGTTGAATTATCCAATTTTACTGGGTACCTCCCGTAAATCGTTCATTGGCTTCACGCTTGACCTGCCCGCAGATCAGCGTGTCGAAGGTACAGCCGCAACGGTTGCTGTGGGTATCACACGCGGCGCAGACATTATCCGTGTACATGACGTGAGGGAGATGGCACGCGTGGCAAAAATGACGGATGCAATCGTAAGAAAACCCGTGTTCTGATCGGCGCCGCTTTTTTCTTGGCAGTCAAAGGACAATTTTTTTTTTACAGCGGCTATTATTTTGACATGAACTTTGTCGTTTGATTGTGCTTGCTTTTAATAACATGGCTTTACCCTCATCAGGATGAAAACATGGAAGATTATTCAAAAGAACTTCTCCGCTCTGGAATTATTGAGGCAAAGGCTGGGAGCAGGGAGTCTGCTCGCCGCTATCTTGACCGCGCCATTTATATGACCAGTTCCCATGATGTGTTGGCAGAGGCTTGGTTTTGGATGGGCGAGATTGAAACTGACCCTGTTGAAAAACGCAAGGCGCTCGAAAATTGTCTGGCCCATGATCTGCGGCATTCGCGCGCGCGGCGTTCCCTGGCGATTCTCGATGGCAAGCTCAAGGCTGATGAAGTAGTCAATCCCGACAAATTACCTGCTACTCCGGAGGGAGCCCGAAAGACGGACGCAGACAGATTTATGTGTCCCAAATGTGGCGGCCGCATGTCATTTGCGCCTGATGGCCACGGACTTGTTTGTGAGTATTGCACACGGAACCATATACTTGGCGCAGGGGCAAAAGAAGCAGACGAGAAGGATTTCATCATTGCCATGGCAACCGCCCGCGGACATGGGAAACCATTGCAGGAACAGGTCTTTCATTGCAACGGTTGTGGCGCTGAATTTATTCTGCCGCCAAAACAGATTTCATCTTCCTGCGCCTATTGTGCCTCGCCGCATGTGGTCAGTCTTGAAAAGACAAAGGACCTGCTCGCGCCGGATGGAATTATTCCGCATGTGTTTGATCAGAAGCAGGCAATAAAACTGCTCATTGACTGGGTTGAGGGCAATAACATCAAACCCGAGACAAAAGTGGAGCTTCCGCGTGGATTGTATCTGCCGCTCTGGACCTTTGATGTGGGCGGCGCAATTGACTATACCTATGAAATGAACGCTGCTGATGACCAAATATTTGGGCGGCGTGATGAAAGACAGGTCATTCGTATGTCTGACCAGTATCCCATCGTGGTTAACGATCTGCCGCTCCCCGCCTCTAAAAAACCGTCTGCTGTATTTCTATCACTGGTCGATTCCTTCGACATGAAATCCATCAAGCCATATGATGCGCGTTACCTTGCCGATTGGCCTGCGGAAATTTACGATGTGCCGATGGCGGATGCCTCGCTTGATGCCCGAAGCCAGACCTATAAAAAATACAAACGTAACCTTCCACACCTTGTCAATAATCTGAACATAGTACATACATCATCTGCAAACCTGGTGATCGATTCATTCAAACTCAATTTGCTCCCTGTGTGGATGACTGAACTTCCCTTTGATGGGCGCAGCCATCTGGTTCTGATTAATGGCCAAAATGGTGTGGTCTCCAGCGATGTATTGAATAAGGTGCAAAAGCAGGAGGAACAAGAGGGAAAAGGCAGGTTGATGGACTTCCTTGTGGATTTGTTGAATGATTAAAAGGTTCTCTTTTATTGTGATTCATTTCAAGAAAAATATGATACTTCTTTTGGGTTGTATAAACCCCTCTTCCACAAGCCTCTGATCATTCCACTCCCTGGGTTCGTTTCTATATAACATGTTAAAAAAGACCATCGCCAGAATATGGGACGATGGTCTTGCATTTTGCTCTCCAGTCTGAATAAGTTAAATATTGTCGACTGTCCTGTCCAAACCCGGGCTATTTTTCCATCAAGGGCTGGAATGAATACCAGGCAGAAAAGAAATCTATGGATAAGGCTTCTCCTTCTGCACCTGCAAACACGATCAAATTGGCACAACCATCTTCGAAGCCTGTAATGCAGAGCGGATCATTAAATATTCGGTGATGTTTTCGGCGGTGACGATTCCTACCAGTTGCCCGCTGTGGGTGACAGGTAGGGCGGGAATGCCCGATTCCTGGATCCGCATCAGAGCGCTTTCAACCATCTCGTACGAGTCCACCGCAGGCGGATTGCTGCGCATGACCGCCGAGATGGCAACATTCTGCCCGTGCTGGGTGAGTGCGGTTAGAAAATCGTCACGGGTGACGACACCTACCACACGATCGTTATCCAATACGGGAAAATCATGCTGTGAGCCAGCCAGGATCAACTGTGCCATCTGCGAGAGCGGGTCACGCGGCGAGAGGCTTTTATAGTCGGTGAGCATGGTGCGCCCGACGGGGATTCCGCTGATGGCATTTTTCATTTGTGTGGCGCTCGATTCCTGCGATGCTCCGATCCAAATGAAGAAGGCGATAAATAAGAGTGTCGCATTGCCAAACAAGCCGATCAGACCAAACAATAACGCCACACCCTGACCGATGCTGGCTGCGATCTGTGTCGCTTTTACATAGTCCATGCGCATTGCAAGCAAGGCGCGGAGAACACGTCCGCCATCCATGGGGAAGGCCGGGATCAGGTTGAACAAAACCAGTGAAACATTGACCATCATCAATCTTTCGACAAAACTGCCCGAGGCGATGGTCAACTCGCTGAGCGGGACCAGGCTCGAGGTCAGGGTTAGGTAGGTGAATAAGCCTGCTGCAATGACCACATTCACGGCAGGTCCCATCAATGCAACCCACAATTCCTCGATCGGCTTTTCTGGCATTCTTTCCAATCTGGCCACGCCGCCAATTGGGTAAATGGTGATGTCGCGGGTTTTGATTCCGTACTTGCGGGCGGTGAGTGCGTGCCCGTATTCATGCAAGATCACACACGCAAAGAGCGCAAGGATGAAGAGAATGCCGCTAAATACTTCACTCCAGCTTTGATTTTCCAGCCAGTGGCTATAGCCGACCCACGCGACCAAAAGCAGAAAGGTGGCGTGAATATAAACGTCAATTCCTGCAAACTTTCCCAAGTTCCATTGCCATTTCATAGTGGTTAACTCCTTGTATTAATGGTGATATTGTACAGGGAATTTATAAGAAAAACGTTATAAAAATTCTTTCAGGGCTGTTAATTTTTTGGATAAGTAACAAAAAAAGAACTCCGGTCTGCCAATAACACGGAGTTTAAGCCTTTATTCTCTTATATGATCAGACCTGCAGACCACCAGTCGTATCTTTTTCAATCATTTGACCTGAAATCGATCACGCATACTTTTTCCAGGTATTCATCCAAATGGCTTTTACAGAATGCCTGGTGGGCAGGGTGCGGCAGGTAAGTGTCGCGGTCCTTTTCATTTGCAAAGGTCACAATGAAACAATGGGTATAGCCTTCGTTCAGATTCTCCGGACTCGAATTCCGACCCCATTCAAAATCTTGTACAAAAGGTAGCTCGGCGCACAATGTTCGGAATGCGTTTTCAATTGTTTCCACCCTGTCATTGCCAGTATGGTCATAGAACTTGAATAACACGACATGACGATACATATTATTTTTCTCACTCATGATGCCGGCCTCTGCTGTGTGTCTTTTTCGGATTTTTATCCATGGTACCATGGAAGGGTTTCACCAATGAGTACATCTCAGTGTTTGAGTGGTAATCTGATATCATAAGAATATCTTGTCCCTTTATATTTTTGAGACGGGATACTTTTGTAATGGAAAATAAAGGAGCAACAACAGCATGAAGAATTTTGAATTTCGGAATCCGACGAAAATTATTTTCGGGCGGGGCGTTGAAGAAAAGGTCGGTGATGAGGTGGGAGCCTGCAGCCAGAAGATCTTGCTGCATTTCGGCGGAGGCAGTATCAAAGCTTCAGGGTTGTATGACCGGGTTACCGCTTCTCTTAGGCAGGCAGGGATTACCTGGGTGGAACTCGGCGGGGTCAAACCGAATCCCCGTTTGAATTTGGTTTACGAAGGGATCAAGTTGTGCAAGGAAAACAACCTTGGCATGATCCTGGCGGTTGGCGGTGGAAGTGTCATTGATTCAGCCAAAGCCATTGCCATGGGATCGGTGATCGAGGGTGATGTTTGGGATTTTTACCTTGGCAAAGGTGTTCCTGTTAACGCGCTGCCGATCGGAACGATTCTGACCATTCCAGCGGCAGGCAGCGAAGCCAGTACTGGAACCGTCATCACCAACGAGGATGGCTGGCTCAAACGGGCGGTAAATTCCGAGTTGATCTATCCGCGCTTTTCAATTCTCAACCCGGAACTGGCCTTTTCCCTCCCCAGGTTTCAGGTGGCTTGCGGGGTGGCGGATATCATGGCACATCTGATGGAACGGTATTTTACCAATGTCAGTCATGTGGCATTCACTGACCGTTTGATCGAAGCCACCCTCAAGACATTGATCAGCCTGGCGCCATTGGTGATGAAGAACCCACAGGATTATGATGCCTGGTCTGAGTTAATGTGGGCTGGCACCATTGCGCACAATAATATACTTGATACGGGACGGGTGGGTGATTGGGCTTCGCATGATATCGAACATGAGATCAGCGGTATTTATGATGTGGCTCATGGCGCGGGCTTGGCAGTTGTATTCCCGGCCTGGATGAAGTATGTGCTTCACCATGACCTGAACCGATTTGTCCAATGGTCAGTCCGGGTTTGGAACGTGGAGATGGATGTCTTCGATCCCGAAGCGGTTGCCCTTGCTGGCATCGAGAAAATGGAAGGCTTTTTTCGCTCCATCGGTCTTGGTACCCAACTGGCTGATCTGGGAATTCAGGACGATCGCATTGATGAAATGGCGGATAAATGCACAGGTGGAAATACCCGAACCGTCGGTAACTTTGTAAAGCTCGATCGTGAAGCCGTCAGAAAAATACTCCTGCTGGCTAAATAATGGGTTGATGTATTCTGCCGGGGAAAATTGGTCGTTTTGGTTATTCTGAAAAAAAGACCTCCGGGTTCATTATGAACTCGGAGGTCTGAATTAGCGCGCGTAATTTGATCAGTTTCGTTTTTTACCTGCGTTTCCGGGGGTATGACGGGAGTAAAATCACATTGAGCTGAAATTTATATGTGGTTAAAAGTGAAAGCCTTATGAGGTGGTTATGAAAAACCTGTTTGAGTTTTCCTACACATCCTACATTTTTCCTTTGCTGCTGGCTTTTGGCTTATTGACTGCAGTAATGACGGTTACATGGCGCTTCCGCAAGACGCAGTTGGGACGCGCTTTTCTGTACATGCTTGCCGCCCTGCAGGTCTGGACTTTGGGCTTTGCCGTTGAAATTGCAGCGATTCATCTTGAGGGAAAATTATTCTGGGCGAACCTCCAGTTCCTGGGTATTCTCCTGCTGCCGATGTTCTGGTTGGAAATTACGTTACTTTTCACCGGACAGACAAAGAAGGTCAGGCAGTATATAACCTTACTTTCCATTCTGGTTATATTGGAACTGGTGATGATCTGGACAAACGATCTTCATCATTTTTTCCGCCTTCATCCATATATTGACTGTGCTGCCGGGCCGTTCTGCATTCTTTCCAACGACTATGGAATGTTATTCTATGCGCACGCCTCCATCAGTTACTCCCTGTTTCTATTGAGTCTGGTCATGATGGTGCGTTCGCTGGTGATCACCAAGCCTGTTTACAGGCAGCAACTGCTCCTTTTGGTTGCCAGCTTGCTCCTGCCCCTCCTGACCGACTTTTTGTATGTACTTGGTATTACTCCCATCCCAAACTTTAATTTCACCCCCATGACGTTCAGTCTTGTAATGGTCTTCGTGGCAATTGCGCTGTTCCGCTTTCGTTTGTTCAGCATCCGTCCGCTGGCATATGACATGATCATCGAGAACCTGCGTGACGGCATCCTGATTCTTGACAGCGACAACACCATTGTGGATATTAACCCGGCGGCGCAAAACCTTTTGGGCGTCAGTGGCAAGCAAGTTATTGGTGAGTCTGTCGGTATTCTCCGCAAAAAAATGCCCGCAATGGTCGATCAGTTTTTGGATGTTTCCTCCATAAACACCGAGGTTAAGGTCGGGGAGGAAGGCGGCGAACGATATTTCGATGTTGTGATATCTCCGGTCGATGGCAGGGGGGGTGAATCTTCGGGTCGTACGGTGACCATTCATGATACGACTGAACGGTACAAACTTTACCAAAAGGTGGAGCGGATGGCGCAAACCGATCCATTGACCGGCCTGTTCAACCGCAGGTATTTTTTTGAATACGGCGAACAGGAGTTCAGTCGTGCCATTCGTTATAAAAAGAGCCTTTCACTTTTAATGCTGGATCTGGATAATTTTAAATGGGTAAATGATACACATGGCCATGCCGTGGGTGACTATGTTCTGGCGGAAATCCCCGGTATTTTACAAAAAAAACTGCGGCGAAATGATTTGCTGGGACGGTATGGCGGCGAGGAATTCATCATTCTTCTGCCTGAAATCGATATTTCCATCGCGCGTGAAGTTGCTGAACGCTTGCGGGAAACGATAGCTGCTTATCCCATGCTGACAGGTGAAACCATGTTTACAATTACAGCCAGCATCGGGGTTGCCGCTCTGGTTCATGCGGAGACCGAATCGTTTTCCAGTTTGATTTACACTGCGGACATGGCTTTATATCGGGCAAAGTCTTTGGGGAAGAATCGCGTGGAGGGATAAAAAAACAACCTTGCGGGTAAGCCGGCAAGGTTGTCAAAGTCTGCTGTGATCTGGTTACTTGATCAATCCCAGTTTTTTACCTGCTTTTTCAATTGCTTCCATTGCGTGTTCAATGTCGGCCGGCTCGTGTGCAGCGGTGACGGTTGCGCGCAGGCGGGCAAGTCCTTCCTGCACGGCGGGCGATACAACGGGGAGTACAAAGACATCCTGATGCTGCACTTCGCGGGTCATGGCGAAAGCGGTATTGTCATCACCGCAGATCACAGGGACGATCGCGGTTTCGGTCAGCAGGGTGTCAAAGCCCATGTTTTTTAATCCGCCGATGAATTGTTTGGTGTTTTCATTCAACCGTTGGATGCGCCAGGGTTCATCTAAAATGACTTTGAAGGCTTCATTGGCTGCGGCAGCCTGGGCGGGGGGCAGAGCTGCTGAGAAAATGTAGGCGCGGCTGGCGTGGCGCAGATAGGAGACGATCTCCTCTTTCGCAGCCACGTACCCGCCCACCGACGGGATGGTCTTGCTAAGGGTCCCCATCTTGATGTCAATTCCACCAAACAGATTGAAATATTCCTCGATGCCGGTGCCTTTTTCGCCAAGCACACCGAGTGAATGTGCCTCATCGATCATTAGCCAGGCATTGTATTTTTTGCACAATTCCACCATCTTGGGCAGGTCAATAATATCGCCGTCCATGCTGAAGACCGAATCCGCGATGACGAGTTTTGCCACATCCGCAGGAGCGTTCTTTAACAAGCCTTCAAGATGCTCCATGTCATTATGGCGGTAGCGCCGGAATTCCGCACCTGACATGAGGCAGCCATCCACTATGGATGCGTGGTTGATCTTGTCTGAAAACACATAATCGCCGCGTCCCATCAGGGTCGAGACAACCGATAAATTTGTGGCATACCCCGATGTGTAAGTGATGGCAGCTTCGGTATGTTTGAAGTTCGCGATGGTCTCTTCGAGTTCGTTGTGAATGGTCAGTGTGCCAGCCAGTGTCCGCACGCCATTTGTTCCCGTTCCAAATTTGTCCACAGCTTTTTTTGCGGCCTTATTAATGCGCGGGTGCCCGACGAGCCCCAAATAACTGTAGGACGCGTACATGCCCATTTCCCGTCCGTGTACGACCGCCTTTGCGCCGCCGCGCATTTCCTGCACAGGTTGGTTGTAAAAATACAGGTCGTTTGCCTTAAGATAAGAAACGCGATCCGTCATTGCCTTGATGCGGCGGGTGACAGCGTCGTTGGTGTTTTGGAAATCCATGAATTGCCTCCGAGATCAGAATGAGGTAAGTTTAGTCTAGGGGTATGGTTCTGTCTAGTTGAATGTGAAGAAGCAGTGCTGGACCATCGCTCTTCTTTGCTGATCCAGGATTAGCACCCTTACATTTTCTGTTCCCGGCACTGTTTTTCACGCCGCATTCCCCGCTGGGGGGCGTACAAACCGGATAAGCCGACTCAACCGATCAATGCCCGCAAGCCATCTTCATCAATAATCCGTACATCCAGTGATTTTGCCTTTTCTGCCTTCGAACCTGGGTTTTCGCCGAGAACAAGGTAACTTGTTTTTTTGCTGATGCTGTCTGTCACCTTGCCGCCGTTGCTTTCGATCAACTCTTTGACGCCGTCACGTGTCAATGTGGGCAGGGTACCCGTCACTACAAAAGTCAAGCCGTTCAGTGCCGCCGACTGATTACTGGTCACTGATGATTGTCCCTTTGGATCCACACCCGCTGCCTTCAGTTTTTTTAACACATTTTGATTCCCGGGTCGGGAAAACCAATCCACAATGGATTCGGCGATATTAGGTCCCACGCCTTCGATCTGTTGAAGTTCTTCTGCGCTGGCTTTGGATAAAGTGGATAAGTCTCCAAAATTCCGGGATAGGTCGCCGGCCATGACTTCGCCGACACCATGAATTCCCAGTGCCGCGATCAAGCGGTTTAGATCCTGTGCCTTTGCCTGATTCAATGCGCCGAGTAAATTCTCCGCCTTTTTCACGGCGAAGCCTTCCAACTCAAGCAGTTGATCTTTGTTCAAGGTGAACAGATCGGCCACATCCCTCACCAGACCTGTCGCAATAAGTTGTTCCACAATTTTGATCCCAAGCCCCGTGATGTTCATCGCACCGCGTGAGACGAAGTGCTCGATATTCCGGACCAGTTGCGCGGGGCAGGCGGCATTGACACAGTACCATGCCACTTCGCCTTCAAAGTGTTCCACAGCCTGTCCGCAGGCGGGACATTTTGTGGGCGGCTTGAAGGTTTGCTCGTTCCCGGAGCGCGCGTCAACAACGGGACCGATAACGTAAGGGATTACTTCGCCTGCGCGTTTAACCAGCACACGATCTCCCACCCGGATATCTTTCTCAGCGATGAAATCAAAGTTGTGCAGGGTGGCGCGCTCCACAACCACGCCGCCAATTTCGACAGGTTCAAGCATGGCGTAAGGCGTCAGTACCCCTGTGCGCCCTACTGCAACGCCGATGTCACGCAGGGTCGTTGTCACTTCATGCGCAGGGAATTTAAAGGCGATGGCGCCGCGTGGGTCCTTGCCTGTGAAACCCAGGTCTGCGGCGAGGGTTAGGTCGTCAATTTTTATGACCATGCCATCGGCTTCATAGGCCAGTTTTTCGCGTCCTTTATTCCACGTCTCGGTGTAGGCAATCGCGGAGTCGAGGTTGTCAAAGCGTTTTGCAACGTCAGTGACCGGGAAGCCCAATGCTTTCAGATATTCCAGAACCTCCCATTGTGAAGTGGGTATGGTTCCCCCCTCTGAATGAACGATCTGATAAACCAGCAAGGTCAACGGGCGTGAGGCGGTCAGTTGTGGGTCCAACTGACGCAGCGACCCCGCTGCCGTATTGCGCGGATTGAGATAGGTCTTTTCGCCCGCTTCTTCCAGCATGCGGTTGAGTTCTTCAAATTCCTTGTTGGGAATAAATGCTTCGCCGCGAACGACAAGGTAGCTGGGGACTGGCAGATTTGAAGATTGGGTAACAGGGATGTGTAAAGGAATTGCCCGTATTGTCCGCAGGTTTGAGGTGATATCTTCGCCGATCTCCCCATCACCGCGCGTTGCGCCTTGCACGAAGAGCCCGTTACGATAATGCAGGACAACCGATAAGCCGTCGATTTTTGGTTCAACGACGAACTTCGCCTTTTCCACGCGGTCATCAATTTTTTTAACCCGCTCAAACCAGGAGCGGGCGTCATCTCTGCCAAATGCGTTGGCAAGCGAGAGAATGGAGCGGGGATGGCGGATCTTTTCGAAACGGTCTGCGGGTTTGGCTCCGGCGCGTTGGGTGGGGCTGTCAGATGTGACCCAGTCCGGGTGGCCGGCTTCGATCCGCTTCAGTTCATTCAGCAGGCGGTCATATTCCAGATCGCTGATGATGGGTGCGTCCAGGACGTGATACCGGTAATTGTGAAAATTTACCAGTGCCTTAAGTTCTTGGTAGTCTGAGAGGGTTTTTTCTGTCATGCAAGGTTGATCCAGTTTTTTTCAGGTGTCGAAAGACGCGCGTGCCCTCGTGTATGAGGAATTGATAATTTGAAGGGGATTTGTGGCTGCGGTGCCCTGCAGCAAGTGAAGCAAAGGGTACAGGCGTTTGTGGACAGCGGTCAATATGTCCGCATATAATTCGGCGTGCAGGAAATTTTGCAGGCGGTTTTCGAACGCACTGAGCGGAGTTTCACTGGGTATTTGGCGGAAGATTTGCGCAGGGACGAACGATATTCAAAGTATACCATTCGCCTTAAATAAAATATCCCATAAAACTTTGCGATATACTTCCCATATGTCACGGACAAAGATCGGTCTTTTTGGCGGCACCTTCGATCCGCCGCACATTGGGCATCTTATTCTTGCAAGTGAAGCGGTTCATCAATTTGATCTTTCGCGCCTGCTTTGGATGCTTGCGCCTGATCCCCCGCATAAGCTGGAACAACCCATCACGCCCCTCTTACACCGCCTTGAAATGTTACAGCGGATGATTGCCGGCAACCCATCTTTTGAAATTTCCCGCCTTGAGATCGACCGTCCTGGCCCTCACTATACGATTGACACCTTGCGGCTTCTATCTAAATTGGAATCGAATGTGGATATCTTCCTCCTGCTTGGCGGAGATTCACTGAGGGATCTGCCCACCTGGCGTCTTTGTGCCGACCTCGTGGCTGAGGTTTCCAAAATTGGTGTGCTGCGCCGCCCCGATGCCCCCTTCGACATCTCTGCATTGGAAGAAAAGATTTCCGGCGTGACGGGGAAACTGGTTTTTATTGATGCCCCCCTTCAGAGTTTGTCGTCACGTGAGATCCGCCGCCGTGTGTTCAATGGGGATGCATATCGGTATTATGTGCTTCCGTCAGTTTATGAATATATGGAAGAAAACCGTTTGTATCGTGGGGAATAACCAAACATAAAATGGGTCCCCTCATGTTAGGGGACCCATTTTTTACTCGTTCAAATGATATGTGAAATACGTATTCTGGCAGGGATTCCCCCAGGCGATATGCATCTCACGCATGTTCAGGTCGATCACCATGGCATTGATGGTTTTCTCGCGGTCCAGCGGATTGCCTTCGATGTTGTGATTGCAGATCGAGTTTGGTATGTTGACGTGGTCCTGCTGGATGGTTTGCAGGCTCTTAATGGTGTGTTTATCGTTTTGGCGCAGCAAGCGCGAGGCGCGGAAGTAACGAACACGCGAAGATATCAATTCTTCGGGGTCTTTCTCAACCTGCTGCATCCTTGGTTCAAGATAATGATTGGTGTGTACCATGGTGCCGTCATGTGCGTACAAAATTTCAAACTTGCGTGCCGAGGCTTCGATGGAGTAAATTTCGCCGCTTTCGTGGACCAGCAGATGATTGTAGCCCGCAGCGCGGTGTTGGACAACAGCGCGCCCAATTGCGCCTGAAATTCGGCGTGATGAAAGCACTGCGCGTGCCACGACAAGCCGCGGGATTCCCACGCGCGAGTCGCTGGGGTAAACCGAGTTGATGAGTTGGGCAATGCCATAGGCGTTAAATCCCACGTTGGGCAGTAACCCGCCGTAGGTCATGGCAAGGAATGGGGGTTCTTTTTCAGGTTTGGCTGAGATGACGAACACGTCATTTTCATCTTCCGGGATCCAATCTTCCGTGTGCGCGGCAAGTACATGACCATCTGCCGTGCGTTCGTCATTGACAGCCATGCTGGTGCAGCGCGTCAGATGCAGCGCGTCGGTGGTGACGGCCTCCATTGCATTGAGCGTGACAATATCATTGAATTCCACATTTGAGCCTTCGGCGATGCCGCGCATTTCCTCCACGTACTGCGGATACCGCTCCTCGGCAAAGGGCAGATATTTACGCGACTGATTTTGCGCACCCTGCCAGGTGAGTTCAAGCGTGTTGTAGGCGGCATCGATCAGAATGTGGGCATTGGCAATGCTGTGCTGAACCTGCTCCCGGGCGGCCTCGCCAACCTGGCGTCCCATTTCACGGTGTGTGCCTGAAACCTCGATCAGGGGCGGTGGGGACTGGTGGATGGGGGGATTTGGAATTTCGTGTTTAAACATATTTCCTCGCTAAATAAGAACCGCCCTGGGGAAATTTCCCCAGGGCGCAGGCATTATATCACGCGGGATTTTATGTTGGATTACGAGGCGGGCGGAACTTCCACAGGCGGGGGAATAATTCTGCCCGGCGCCGCGCGTGTACCAAACCAGGTCATGACCACGCCGCCAACGGCAAATAATGCGACGATGAAAGCGAGCAGCCAGCCAATGCAGGGGATCAACCCGACGAAGCCAGTGACCAGCACGAGCAGCAGGGTCCCAAAGCCTGTGGCTAGGACAGGCGACCAGGTTTGGTTAATGGCTTTTGTGAAGCGCTCGCCGACTTCCTGCCCCAGTGCCACCATGCCAAACAGCCATGCCAGTGGAACAAGCATTGCAACGACCAGCGCTACAGGGATCAGGATCAATGTGACGACCATGATCAGGATGGCGAGCGGTGTAACCACAGCCGCCAGCAATCCAAAGCTTCCAGAAAGGATGGGCTGCTGTGTGATCGCGTCCGAAACCCGCTCCAGTTGAGGCTGGAGGAAGAGGGTCAGCAGCATGCCAATTGCAGCGACTGCCAGTGCGCGCCAGACTACATTGATCGCATCCCACAACGGGTTGAAGTTCAGATTGAAATCGGGTGTTCCGGGCACATTAGGAACATCAGGCACATTGGGCACATTGGGAATATTCGGTACAGCAGGAATATCGGGAATGTCAACCGGAGGGGCGTTATTGGTAATGTTGCCGCTTATCTTGGCTCCTGGTTCCTTTTCCACCTGTCCGCCAATGGTGGTGACATCACCATCGACAACAGCGGTATCGGTCAGTACAGCCTGTCCGCCGATCACTGCAATATCACCGTCTATTTCCGCCGAGAGGGTCAGGTTGCCGCCAATGATGGCGACATCGCCGTTTATATCTCCATTGATCGCCAGGTTGCCGCCGATCACGGCCACATCACCGTTTACGATCGCGCCTTCCTCGATCGTGACGTTGCCGCCGACAACAGCCAGACTGCCGGCAAGTGTTTCATTGCTGCCTACGGTGTAATTTTGTCCCAACAGGAAGACGTCACCACCGTTGGGACCTTGCGCATGGACGCTGGCGGTTGGCACAAATAACAGTGCCAGTAAAAGTATGAATGTTAATGGTTTTATTTTCATGCAGAAACTCCTTGCGGGGTGCGGCTAAATTGCCAGATTGAAATTGTCCAGAGTAGACCAAGCCCGGCCAGTGCAGACACAAGCACCATCCAGGCATACGGCGGAATAAAATCTGTCGCCATGCGCAATAAAACGGTGACCACCTCGGTCAGGGCTTGCAGCGAGGTGAGGATAAATAGAAAATAGCCGATTCCTGTTGTGACCCATTCCACAGGTGCGGCGGCAATGGCAAACAGGAACGGTGCAATGATCCAGCCGAGCAGCCCTGCTCCGCTTACCAATAAAATGATCATGCCCCATAATCTGCGGCGGCGTTCCGCGATCTTTTGAGCGGCGAGCCGTTGTTGAAAGCGCAGTGTGAAGCCGGTTGCAGGTGCTACAACGGGTGCCGAGCGCAGCACCAGGCTTGTCTCGGTCAGCGCCGTGCAGTGGGAGCATGTCCTCAAGTGCAGGTCAAGTTCCCGCTTTTCGGCGGGGTTCAGGTTTTTATCGTTCAAGAGCCATTCTTCAAAAGGCTGGTGATTCATAGGTTCTCCTTTCGGCATTGGCACGGGTTTCCTCCTCCTGCCATAAGCCTGCCAGTTCCTTGCGGGCACGGTGCAGGCGGCTCTTGACCGCACTGACTGTCAACCGCAGGGATTCGGCAATTTCAATTTCTGAATAGTCATACCAATATCTCATGATGATCGCGGCGCGGTCGGTTTCATCCAGGTCTTTGAGCATGGACTGGATTCGGGTTCGCGTCTGGCCTTTGATGGATTCCGCTTCGGGATTGGGGGACTCGGGGTCGGCGATCTCGAAGGTGTTCCCTTCATCGTCCTCTGCATCCATCGAAAACATCGAAAACTTCCTGCGGCGCAGTTTATCAATGCAATAATGTGCCGCAATGGAAAGCAGCCAGGTCGCAAAGGGGCGCTTTTGGTCATAGCGGTGCAGGTGCTGGAATGCGCGTAAAAACGTTTCCTGCGCGGCATCCTCAGCCAGGTCAGGTTCGCTCAACATGCGGTAACACAGGTTGAAAACAGGGGTTTGATAGGTCTCGACGAGTTTTGTAAACGCTTCGTCACTGCCTTGCTGGGCTTGCAGCACCCAGGCTTGTTCTTCGTTCACGAGCGCTCCTTTATGGATTTACTGCACTTTTCCTACGCAGGAGGCGGAAAAAAGTTGCGGATCACGAGTCCCGGTTGTATAAATTAATGGTGGTGTCCTTCCCCTTCAGGACCCAGGACCTGTTCCCACCGCCCAAGCGCATCCGCCCTTTGGGCAAAGAAAATGGCCACGACGGTTGTGATCGGCACGGCGGCGATCAACCCCAGTGAGCCGACCAGCGTGCGCACGATTTCTTCGGCAACAAAAGCATAGTTGACGAGATAGCCGTAATCTCCACGAGCCAGCGAAAACAACAGCAGCATGGGAAGCGAAGCCCCCGCATAGGCCAGCACCAGGGTGTTGACCGTTGCCGCCACATGGTCCTGTCCGATGCGCATGGCGGAATTGTACAATCCGCGGAAATGAAAACCTGGGTTGGCGTGGTGAAGTTCGAACACCGCAGAAGCCTGCGTGGTGACGAGATCATCCAGCACCCCCAGCGCACCGATGATCATGCCGCCGAGCAGCAGCCCGCGCATGTTGATCGAGTTATCCATCAATTGCGCCAGGAACATCACGCTCTCGTCGCCTGTGCCGTTCAACTTCGTGATGAAAACAAAGAGAGCCGATAGCCCGCCTGTCAGCACTAAAACAACGACCATGCTCAACACTGCTGCATGGGTTTTAAGAGTCCAACCATAGGTCAGGTAAAGCGTAACGCCCAATAGAATGATGGAACCGATGATGCTGATGCGCAGCGGGTCCTCGCCCAAAAGGATGTGAGGAATGATATAGCCGATAATGACGTACAGGCTAAATGCCATGCTCAACAACGCGCCCACGCCCTTCCAGCGGCTGATGAAAACGATGGATATGGCAAAAATGCCTGCCAGCCACAACATCGGCGTCGTGCGGACATAATCCACAAAATAGGCATTGATCACATTCTCAGGCGTCTTGCTGATCGAGACCATCACCTTATCTCCTATTGCAAGGTCATAATCGTCCGAACGGATCTGACGCTTGCCGTAGTCGATTTCCATCGGGATGTCCTTGTACTGTCCATCCAGAATATTGACACGTGCCACCTGATATTTTTGTGTATGCCCGCCCATGTCGATCTCGCCCTCTTCGATGATCTGAATTACTTCTGCGCGCACCGTGTCGGAGCCGATGGTGGCAAATCCCTCTCCGGGCAGTTCCACTTTGGCAAATGTTGAATACAATACAACTGCGATCAGTACTAAAAAAGGAAAGAGCCATGATCTATATTTCATGGCTCAGATTATAACTGGATGTCGCATCCGACAACCGCTGGTAACGGTCAAGGGGTGTTTTTAAAGATCCTTGATTTGAACGGGGTGGAGTCTTGGGGCTGTAAAAGTCGTTACCCTGCATGTTCGCCGCCTGACGACTTAAAGTGCAATCGCCCAGGGGTAAAGTCAAGAAAAATTCAGGTCGAATTTTATCCATCGAACCAAAAGAGCGGGGGCATTGGAAGTCGTCGTGTTTATTTCGCCGCCCAGTGGACGGTGACCTGACAGCCCTGCCCGGGCTGGGATCGGATGGACATCTCTGCCCCGATCCACGCGGCACGCTCGAACATCCCAACCACACCGAAGTGCTTGTTCGCCAGCAGACCGGAGACATTCAATTGCTCCCCGGCCGCAAAACCCACCCCATTATCGCTGACCTGCAGGTGGACAGCGGTTGGACCAATGTTTCCGCTGAGTGTGATGTTACTGGCCTGCGCATGCTGCAGGGCATTATCCAGTGCCTGTTGAGCCAGGCGGAAGAGATGCAGCTCAAGACGTTCATCCAGACGGACATCATCCCCGGTCAGCTCACAGACCAGGGTGGTATTCTTCAAACCGCGGTCCTGAATGTTTTCGACCAGGCCTTCCAGCGCGCTTGTCAGGCCGAATGCCAGCAGCGGAGCGCGCAGCCCGCTGGTGATCTCCCGGATGCGGTTGGCAGTGTACTGATAGGTTTCCAGCAGTTCGGGCGTGGGCTGCAGGTCGGCGAATTGATTGCTCATCAGCGCCATGTGCTGCAGGACATCATCATGCAGTTCAGCGGCGAGAGCAGTGCGCT
>JFJP01027264.1_pt1 | contig 32071 bp, 43 predicted proteins | sample 431651 | NCBI WGS metagenome assembly JFJP01 (sample SAMN02602958, study PRJNA72255) | Microbial mat metagenome, whole genome shotgun sequencing project. | biome: fresh water; feature: sink hole; material: water; isolation source: purple microbial (photo- and chemosynthetic) mats found in... | reverse complement strand
CCCACTCTGTTGTAATTTAAAGGGTCAATTTAATCATTAATCTGATTAAGCTCGGAACTTCATTATAATAATAAATGAAATATTTTAGTTTATTATAAAATAAGAAATATATATTTAATAATTTTTTCCTTAAAATATTATAATAGTTTTTTCTTGTTTTTTATTTAATTTGATAGGCTCAATTTTAAAAGAAAATCAACATCAAAAGCTGTTATATGGAATTTATTAAAATATTTTTTTCATAAAATAGCATATATATCCAATAATTATATAAGTTTTATTTATTATAAAGTCAGAATAATCTTGATATTTACATATATTTTCCTATTTTCTTTTATGAGACGACGATCAGGAGCTCTTTATTCAGATTCTGAGGAAAAATACCTCGATGTTTTCTTTGAAGACTAATTATATAATTCACAAAAAATTTTTAAAATAAACAATAGATTGCAATCAAATGTCAAAAATCTGACAATCTTTTTTCATCAAGTTTTGAAGAGGAAGAAGAAGATGAAATTCCTGAAAGAAGATCCCATTCAAGTGAATTATGCAATTTCAATTATAATCCAGGCGATAATTCGATCTATTCAAATTCATTTCCCCCTAAAAATAAAGAAATAATTGAAAATGTGAAAAATAATTTTCATAATATTTTAAAACCCATTTGTAAAAAAATAAAAATAGATTGATCCTAAAGATTTTCTAAGCACCAATAGTGGTTCTTCGAATAAAAGCGAAGAACAAGAAGAAAATTCAACAAAATTAGCAAGAATAATGGTTTTGGGCCAAATTCTAACAGGGAAAAAGACGTTTATAAATTCATTATTTCCAATAAAGTCGAAAAATAAAACATCAAATGGGATCAATTTTCCGAAAAATTCATAGTAAAAATTTAAATTTTTGTTTTATTAATAATTTTTTTTCTTCAAATATAGTCAAAACTATTGTTTGGATTTGATTGTCCATTCGTTAACTACAAAGGATAAGGAAAAAATAATTTATAAGTTCTGGATACAAAACCTCAGCAATGAAAAATTTGATAATATTATAAAAGGTTTAATAAAAGATGTTACTTTCAAATAAAAATATTGATGTAGTTTATTATAAATCAATTGATTTGTTCGTTCTGGTTTTTGATGCTGAAAAGCCAGAATCATTAGAAAAATTAGAAAGATCTTATGAAAATATTCAAAACATTCAGCAAGAACATGCAAATCAAGCCATTTTAGTCGCTATGCATAACAAAAAAAAAGTGAAAAAAATTAATTATTTGCTTTTGGGTTTTTCAACGTTTTTTTAACTAAATATAGGAAGTCGATCTAACAAAAGCATATAAATTTGTTCAAAATCATAAAATAAAAGAATTTTTCAAGGTTTCTAGAGAAGATAGAAACAATATTACTGTATTTTTCTTTTAGTAATTTAATAGTTTTTAAATGGATATGTTGTTTTAGATTTTGGAGAAGATTTCAGAAATTATTTTGCCAAATTTTGCGAAAAAGGTAAAAGATGGCAAATTCAAATGAAATAATATTAAAATTTTAAATATTCTTTTTAATTTTAGTTTATAAAATTTTTTTTTAATATTTTTTTGTAAAATCAAACATTGCATTGAAGCTTTTTGCTTAAAATTTAATGCTTAAATTAAGAACTTAGTTTTCTCAAAAACATAATATTTTTTTAAAGCAACTTACATTTTTATGCATTTAAATCTTTCACAATAAAAAAAAATCTAATTTTTTTTAAAGAAATTTTATTTAAGCAAATGATTTAAAATTTAATCATTATTCTCTTCTTTCACTTCTTCATACTTCTCGAAAATTGAAAACTTTTTCTTATATCTATGATCGATTTTCGTTCTTTCCGGTGAGAGTCTCAGACTAAAAACCAAAACACAACGATAAAAATCTCAAAAACTCAAAAACTCCAAAATAATAAAAAAAATTCAAAAATTAAAACCTTGCTTTTAAAATAACTTTTTTGTTTTCTTCATACAAAATATCAAATCTTGTCATTTTAAAGTTCGTTTTTCCCAATATCTCCTTTGCTTTATTCATCTTTTTTTAAAATTTAACATTTTATCAAGAAAATAAAAATATTATATAAACTTCTTGATTTGTATTCTGTATTTTATTGAAAAATGGATTTGCGATTTCCTTTTCATCATACATCTTATTTACCAGAAAATTGCTGGTATCATATTCATTCTTCCATTGTGGGATAATCGGAGCCTTCATATTGCTTAAATTGTCCCATTTTATTCCTACAAACAAATTTTCATTCAAAATAAAAAATTTCAATAAAATTTTACCTTTGAAAAATCGATGTCTCTTGATTTCCTCCACATTTAATCTCTTGGTAGGGTCAAAAACCAGCATTTTCTTAAGGAAATCTGCTGCCACCTCAGACATACACCCTTCCCCATCGCCCACATTGATATTATCCCACGGTATTCTCAAATTGAGAATATTATCAAAAATCTTCTCAATACTATCATCATTAAATGGTGGTATTCCAGTTAAAAACTCAAATAGCATGACCCCTAAACTCCAGAAATCTCCTCCAGGATTATTGAAATCAGTGCCTTTGATCATTTCTGGTGATATGTAATCAGGGGTTCCGATGATTCTGCTTCTATTATTGCTCATTTTCGATGACTTTATATTGATGGAATTAGCAATATTGATGAAACTTGATTTAAATGAAGGAAAAGAAGTCATTATTTTCTTTGTGTTTTCATTATTATTTTTATTTTCAGGTGAAGGTTCTTTTTTTTTTCAAAATGCTTTTATTGTTTGTACTTGAATCCATTAATTTTTCATCAATAATAAGACCTGAATTCATTGATTTTGGGAAACAATCGAACAATAATAAAGAAGCTCTTCTTCTATCATGTCCATAATTCTTATTATTCATATATCTTTGTGAAATCCCAAACTCTGATAAACCAAAATCACTCAGTTTTATCCTTCCTTTTGAATCAAGTAATATATTATCAGGCTTGATATCTCTATGGATGATCCCTAATTTATGTAAATATTCCAATGCTAAAAGAATTTCAGCTGAATAAAAGCGGGCAGTGTTCTCATCAAAATATTCAGATGTTTTTAAAAGAGAACTCAGATCACCTCCGATCATATATTCCATCACAATGCAGAGGAAGGTTTCATATGTAAAAGAAAAAATTGCTTTTACCACATAATCACCAGAAACTAAACCATAGACCTTTTGCTCTTTTTTTAAGGAATCTAAATGATTTTTGCCCATCTGAGATTATAAAATATGAATAATTTATGATAAAAAATTTCAAAATGTGTTAAAATTAACTTTTTCAGCGAAATTAATGATCTTCATAGCATAAATGTCACCTGTTAATTTCCTTTTAACAAGCCACACCCTTCCAAAAGCTCCTTTTGATATTAATTTAATAAAGTCAAAATCTTTTATGCCTATATAGGCTCTATTTAAATAAAATTTAAAAAATCTTAATAAAAATTTTAATTTTTTTAAAAAAATCCCCTTTACAAAAATATATTAATCAAACGTATTTCTTCTTATATTTTTGGCATTTGTTTCATTCTCATCGCTCAAATACCCAGGTTTCATATTATCGTCATCTCCATCAGAATCATCAGAACTACTTGCAGTTTTTTCCTCTTTCTTTTCATCAATTTCATCAATTTTATCAGTTTCAATGTTATGAGATTTTTCGCTTAAAGGTTTCGATTTAGAATCGGAATCAGAATGAGAAGAAGATGTAAAGGATTCGTTTGATGAATAATCTGCAATATCATCCTTTTTCACTTCAGGCACATCAAATAAATTCTCCCTTTGGAAGGTGCTCTTTATAATCAAATCCTTTATAGCTAAATAAATGTTTATTGAAAAAAATGTCTATACAGTACAAAAATTAATATGGTGTAAAAATTAATTTTGTTATATATTTTATCAGCATTTATATTATTTATACATGTTTTTTCTTCAAATTTTTTTCGATGTTTTCTTGGGGTAGTTTTTTCTTGGATAATCTCTTCATTTTCTTTATTTTCTTCAAACTCAGTTGGGAAATTCCCCTTTAACATTGGCGATTTTCGCAATGTAGGCGAATTAAAATATAAACTTGACTTAGCTGATTTGCGTTCAAAACTACTGGAGAATTTCCCGTTTAAAGCTTGTAATTCTGGGTATTTTGCAATAAATATCTGATATAAAGGCCCTCCAGAATATTTCTGTTCACTTTTTGCTTTAGTTTCTAAGAATTTTCTTTTTTTTGGTGGTTTTGTAATTTTTTTAGGGGTATGGGACTCAAATAATTCTTTATCGTTGGAGACAGAAAATTTAAACTGGTTTTTTTTGAGAGAGCGAGCTTTGGGACGGATTTGAATAGAACAAACATCAGATTCTAATTCTTCAAGGAGATTCTCATTTTCCCGCAGTTTTTTCAAATCGGTGATTTTTTTCTTCCAAATAAATGAAAAAATAATTAAAAAAAAAGATTTTAAGTCAAAAAATGTCAAAAACCTGTGCGACTTCCATCATTCTCTCATTGAATTTCTTTATATCATCTCCATTTTTGATATATTCCTCGCTGAACTCGCTTTCTGACAATTTCCCGATCAAGAATTCCAAATTGCTCTTCTGTTCATTGAACCAAAACCTAATATTATATGGTAATTTATTCTCATCAGTTAATTTCTGTAAGAATTCTGTTATCAAGGTGAACGTCAAAACCGCATTATTCAGAAACTTTATTTGGTTTTTCAACTGTTGATGATTACCAGCCAAGTCTTTGCAAATCGAGTGTTTTTTTAGCGTAGGAGAGCCCAGATTCAGTGTCGGTGATGAGATAAATTCATCATTTTGCTTGATCTCAGGATATTTTATTTCCTTTATTTTTTTCGTTAATTTGATTTCCACCAATTTCCCTGTGAGATTTGATCTGGTTTTATTGTCTATGCCACTTCTGCTTCGAATCCTATTGTCTGTGGCACTGTTTTCAAAGTATTTGAAAGCAGATTCATTAGATTTCGGGATCTTCAGATGCAGATTTTCATTTGGTTTATCAATTTTTTCCTCAATATTTATGTGTTTTAAATCACATGAAAGTTTAATTTCATCAATTGATAAGAAATCCAAAGATGAGATATTCATCAAATTATTTGAAATCATGCTTGTTTCTTCTATTATGGATTTTTGGAAAAATTCAGTAGAAAGCTCGTTTTTTGGACTGCGAGAAAAACGGGATTTGAGTGTAATTGTTTTGCATTTTGTTGGGTCTTCGAGTGGTTGAGTTGATTCATCAAAGAGCTCCTCCTTTTTTTGTAATTGAAAACTGTGACGGTTCATCTTGTCGAGGATGTTGCTTTATCAATTAGATTTTTTCATTGTGGGAGAAGAAAATTGTGAAGTTACAACAAAATACAAAGAATATTTTTTTTTTTTAAAAAACTTCATAATATTTTTTCAAAACTGTTAAAATTATATTAGACATTACTTGACCAAATGAATTTTTATGCCGAAATGCTTCTTGGTTTTTTCTGCTTTCGCATAGAATTTAAATAAATCTTCATCAATGCTTTTAGCCTCTTTTTTCAATTCCTCTTTTTCCCTGCATAAATCTGAATGTTTTTCCAAAATTGGCATTTTCGTTTCTTTCCCACAAATCCTGCAAATCACAATTTTTCTAATAAAATTCAGAATTTTACTCTAGATTTTCTTTTTTTTATTACTCAAATTGTATTTTTTCTTGACGTTCTTTTTCCCATTTTCTGCTTTTATTTTTGAGGAAATTTTCCAATTCTTTTAATTTAATTTTAGTGTTCTTATGTTTTTGATAGAGCGTTCTTTTTCTCAGGATGTATTGTATAGAAGTCGAATCAAAAGCATTATAAAGCAAGTGGTTCTTCTTTGAAATCAAATCATCAGCATTTAAATCAACTTTATTTATCAATAACAAAATTTTTTTAAAAAAATACAAATGAATTTTTATTTTTTTTATTTATAATAATAAACCTATTGAAGAATAATGAATAATTCTTCCTAAAACAGCTATAAGGTATTTCAAATTAGAGATTGATTTTCCCAATACCCTTTAAAAAGATAATAGATTTAATATAAGAATTTTTTGTAAAAAAATTCATAAGAAAAATTTTAAAAAAAATAAAAAACTTGAATAAATTCATCTCATTAGGAAAACTATGCTCAGAAATCTCCCAAAAAGCCTCATCCAAAGCATCAATATTTCTATTAATAGTCTCACATCGTTTGTTCTTCAAAGAAAAAATAGAATAGTTCATGTAGTTTTCACAGACATCTATTAAATTTTTCGCAAATTCAATCTAAAATATATAAGGCATCGATTTTTTCATAAGAAAACAAACCAATTTGTCCGATTTCAACTCTTGAATCAAATTTTCTAAACCAAAAATTAAGAATTTCACAGTTATTTCTCCCTTTATAAACCAAATGAAAAATAGAAAAACATTCATTGAAAAACGAATTAAACATTTTTTTTTCTTTTTCTCATCATTTTATCCAATTCTAATGTATTATTCAACTTTTTTAAATCCTCACAGCTTAAAACCTTCATCATTAATTTCGATTTCATATGTTTTTCCAAAAAATTGCTTTGATTTTTGACAGAATCTTCACTATTTTTCAAAGTAAAATCGAAAGGATTTTTAGGCTTTTCTATGACCCCAAGTTCAGAATCACTTAATGAGAGGAAAGAAATTTGATGATTTCTCTTCATTGATAGATATAATTTTATTTTATTTTAGCAGGGATGTTCGGTAAATGATCTTTATATTAATGAAAGTTCAATGTACAGACACTTACTTTATTAAAAGGAGAAAAAAACAGAAATTAATTTAAAGAAAAAAAAATAATTAATTTTTGATAATTTGAAAAAAATTGAGTTTGTTTTAAAAAAATTAAATAATTTTTTTAAGCATTTGTAAAAATTTTAATTATTTTAGAAACAGTATTTTTTTCTTAGAAACAATTTTTATTAATAAATTTGAAAGTTTCCCTTCTAAAGAGATATTAAGAGATTTCAAGAGATTTAAGGTGAAAATTAACAGCTAAAATTATATCGTGGAACCTGAATGAACGCAATAAAAAAGTTGTTCTCACAAAAAAACAATCATTAAATATAACCTTAATTTTATTGTCTTTAGAAATAAAGAGTTTTTGTGAAGCATATATGAATTTTTTAATTAATTTTGAGGTAGTTTTTTTTTGAAAAACCCAATTTTTGTTTATAAAATTTGATAAATATCAAAAAACAAAATTAATTAGACCAAAAAACCGAATAACTTTTTTTTTTCTTATGAATTGAACAAAAAACTCAACTAAAAAATCACTTTCTATGAAAAAGAGACATCAAATGTTGTTTTTAAAAAAATAAAAGACTATTTTTAGGCATTATGCTCTTTTTAAACAATTTTTCGAGCAGTATCCTTAAAAAAAAAAAAAAAATTAATCAAAAAATTTCAAAGGTTTTCATGAATTTTTTTTTCTTGCAAGCCTAAAATATTCAAAAAAATTCAAATCTTCAAATTTTTAATACTAAAATTTGAAAGTTTTCATTAAAATTTTTCTTTATAAAATACAAATTATTCATAAAAAATATAAGAAATTCCATATTTAAGAACTTAAAAACTATATTTTTCTTATTTTCAAACAACTTCTCCAAAAATTGAAGAGCAATTCAAATACACAGAAGAAAAACTCAAATGTTCATGGAAAAAAAAAAAAAAATCAAACAAAATTTGAAAAATGTTATTATAAAAAAAAACATCATACTAAAAATCTGTCATTTTTAGCTAAAAAAACACCAAAAAACCTTTTTTTCTGAGTTTAAATGGAAAAAAGTTGAAAAATAAAAACAAAAATTAATAATACCAAAGAAATTTAAAAAACAAAAACAAATCTTATTTCTTAAAACCAATTTTAATACTAAAATTTGAAAGTTTTCATTAATTTTTTGAACATTTATCAATATAAACATACATATTTATAAAGAAAAAATATAAATATCTAATATCAAAACAAAAAAATAAAATAAAAATACATTTTCTCCGAATTTCTATATTTGCAATAGCTCATATTATATATTTAATCCCTGGCAAGCACAACCGCTTTTGTTGACTTTCGACAGGAAACCATTGTTGTTCTTTGAGGACCTTATCAAGCAAAAATGAAAAAAAGTCTCTGTTCTTCTCATCAAGTAAAATAAAAAAAATTGAAATTTAATAAAAAAAAAAAAAAAAAAATTTTTTTTTTAATTTTTTTTTTTTTTTTTTTCTTTAGTAATTTTTCTCTCAAATTAAAGTTTTTTTAACAAAAAAATATTTTTGAACTTGAGAAAAGAAATTACTCGATTTTTGCGTTTAAAATCAAAATTACAATAACCTTTAGACCAAGTTCTTTTCATATGTTAATATTTTTGTATGAAAATATTTATTATTGTCCTTATATCCTTATAAATTTTATAAAATTTGAAATTTTACATTCATTTTTTGATGATCTTGAAAGAACAAGAGAATCTCTAATGAATCATTTCATAAATGTTGTGGCATATTTTTTTCGATGCTAAGTTCAATTAAAGATCTTTATTTGTTTTATGTGTTACATCAAAGAAGAAAAAATTTAAATTTTTTTCTTTCATTTTTTTTTCTTTTTTTTCTTTCATTGTTTTTTTTTTTTTTATATAAAAAATTGTTCTGAAATATTTGTTTTTTTTATAAATTATGGTTGTACGCACTTAAAAAATTAAATTTTAAATTTTTTTTCCTTTTTGCTCTTCATTTTTTTTTTGAAAAATCATTTCTATTTACTTATATTTAAAAAATAAATAAAAAAACTAACGATCGATCAAATCAAATAACTATGAAAAAATGCTTCAACAAAGAAAACTTTATTTGATCGAAAGTTTAAAACCTAAAAAAAGATCATGGTTCAATTTTTTTTCTACATTGTTGCTAATTTTAATTTAGATCTTTGTGAAGCTTCAATTTAGGACCTAAATGAGCCTTTCAAAAAGTTTCTTGCTTTTTGAATCATTATAATCAATGATATTGATTCTAAATTATTTTGTATTTTATAAAAAAATTTCTTTTAACTATTATTTATTTTTAAATGAAATTAGTAAATGTTCGAATTAAGGAACAAAACATTGGGTGATTGTCAAATGCAATGATTGAGTTACTTTTAATTTGAAATTCCATTTATTTATTCTTTGAGATATTGAGTCTATTGTTTTATTTATTATTTTAATAAAAAATCCATTTTACAATAAAATCAAATAGTAATGAAAATGCAATTTTGACAAAAAAAAATTCAAAAACTTTTAATAAAACTCATTAAAAAATTTGAATAATAATATTTGATTTCGAATTTTTTTGTTAATTATCAAAATGAAATTTTTTTAAAAGAAAGCTATTTTTTTTTAAAGAAAAGAAAATCTTAAAAAATAGAGTTTTGATTCCAATTACAAAAAAACAAATATAAATAAAGTTAAGAAAACTACAAATTTTATTTTTTTCAATAATTTCTCTTTTATATTATGGTTCGAAATTTTTAGCATTTCATTAAACTTTTATCTGAAACTTCTTCGGAAAGATTTTTTCTTTGAAATCTGGTAAAAGATCAATTTTCAAAAACAATTGATCAAACGTCAGAGTTCCTTCATAATCAAGAAGAAATTCACCCTTGAAAATATATTGGCTTTGCTCAAACGAAATTATTTTAGAGAAGAACTCATTATTAAAAATAGATTACTCCTCACAATTCAAGTTCACAGATTGCAATTGATCAAGTGATTTCAAAAGTTCATATATTTTTAAAACTCCCATCATTGTAAGTGAATTGCTTTAAAAACAAGTATTTTCACTTTTATATGTTTTTTTGGTTTCAAACTATTGAAGATTTAATGTTAGTTCTTTGAGAAATTTCAATTTCAAGAGAAATCCGAAAAACTCAATTGCTTGTTGATCATTAAGTGAATCCCATGAAATTCTTTGATTGAGATTTAATGAAAAAATTCAAATATTAAAGAAATATTTACATTCTTTGAAATTAAACTTATATAATTTCACTTGTATTGAAATACTTGTAAACTCTTTCATTTGAATTTAAAATAAACTAATTATAAAAATAGTTTCAAAACTTGTGCTTTTGTGAAAGGTAACTTCTCAAATCTCTCCAGCTATGAGAAAAAGTTTACTCACAATTGAATTTAATATAAATTGTACGTATCTCCATAGATTAAAATTAAAATTAAAATTGAAAATTTTCGATACCCCCCCATCTGATTTCCATTGAAATATGATTATTGATAAAGAAAGAAATTAGAATAAGTTTTGTAAATAAAAAAATGGTTCCTTACCCGAAGCTTTATTTGTAGATTTTGATTAATCAGAAGATAAAAAAATAAATTTAATGGGAAAAATTAAAACAATCGTACTCCCAGCTAATAAAAATAAAATTTATTTAATTATCTTTAAATTAAACCTCCAGCTATAAGAATATTAATAAATTTCTTTAAAATTATAAAAAACACTTACAATCTTTTGGATTTTGAAAATATTCAAAAATTTGTCAATTGATTGCCACAAAAAAAAAATTATGAAGAAAATTCAAAAATGCTTACGCTCTTTGTAAAAAAAATAAAAAATATTTTGGTTTTTAATGAAAAAAATTAACGTTTTGCTGAGTCATTGATTAAAATTGCAGATGAAATCAAAGAAAATTGTTTTTAAAAGAAAAATATATTATAAATAGATTAGAAAATGCAATTTATTACTTCAAACTACAATAAAAATCTTTAAATTTTTTTTTCAAAATATTATAAATTACATTTTTGTGTTGTTCAAAGTTAGATCTAATATCTGAAGATAAGCTAAATTGCCAAGGACATTAGAAAAACAGATTAGATCTAAAGGACTTTTCGTTATTCTCAAAGAAATTTTATTCTAAATAATATTTGAAATTTGAAAACTTACCTTTCTTTTGCTTCTAATTTAAAATGGGTCAAATTTTCGAAATTCTAAAGAGTTAAAATATCTTCGCTGGTCTCATAATAACCAGTTTTTTCAGGTCTTAATTTTTAATAAGCACAAATTGAACGAAATTGAATTTACTTCTCAATTAAAGAATAATGCTTTTGAATCACTATTAAATGATCAATATTTTTTGAAATATTAATAAGGTTTTTCAGATCTTTCAGGTTGTAAATCTTTTTTTAGAAAACAATTGCTTTCAAAACAAAATTTTCTGTACAATTTTAGTTTTTTTGGGGATTAAGGACATGGAAAACTGTGAATTTGTGATTTGAGATGAGTCGCTTTTTTTGTATTTTGAAGATTTCATCAAAGTCTGTTCGCTTTTTTTAAAAAAATACATAATCTATGCATTTTCTCACAAATTTTACTTTTCTTTAAGATCTTCACTTATGAAATTATTTTGATTTTTTTTCAATTCATCGATTTTTTCAAGAAGGATTTGATTCTCTAATTTAATTTTATCATATTTTCTTTTGATTTTCTGGGCCAGCTCTTCTTGTTTATTGAATTGTTCTCCCAAATCTTCATTATTTTTCATTAGATTATCTCTTTCTTCATAAAGCTTCTCCATTTCTTTTTTCATCTCTTCTCCATTTTCAACTTCATTCAAATTATTGATTTTCCCAAAAGTTTTTTCCAGGAATTTATTCTGAATTTCAATAATTTTTCTAATTTTCAGCTCAATTTCTATCAAACTTGGTCTATTATTATAGTTATATTTAATCATTTCTTGCAACAATTCACAAAACACTATATTTCCAGGATGTTCATACCTTATTTTGATTTCTTCAAGATAATTCTTGAACATATGGTCATATGGCCCTATATCCACAGTTTTGGGATCATTAAATTTCTCGTCAAGTCTTTCATCTCCATAGGAATTTTGAGGGAATTTCAATTTTTTCATGAGTGATATTTCCATTATTGTTAAAGCAAGTGAATAAACATCACTTTTATATGTATTAATGGCATCAGCGTTTATTGCATTAAAATAGGCATAATTGAATTCTGGTGAGAAATAATGTTGAGTGCCTACAACCGATATGCCTTTTGTAAGAGTTCCTATAGATTTTGTGAATAAAGTCTCACCATAATCGATCAGTTTGAATTTTGGAAGATCATTTTTGCGTGTTTCAAAAAGGATATTGCCTGGTTTGATATCAAGATGTGAACATTGCAAATTTTGTTGCAAAATCAATAAGCCATCATTTATGCATTTTAAAATATTTATGATTTCATCAAAGGAGAGTTTCTGTTGACTGGAAAGGATTTTCGATAAAGAACCATCTGCCTTTTCGAACAACAAACCTATTTTGTCATCACTTATGTTATTTTTTGTGTCTTCATAATAAGCGAAAGTAATATCCCCATAACATTTTATAAAATAATTTTGACTATTCTTTATGTTTGTGAGCTTTTTATTCAATTCTATTTCCCTTTCAATTTTTACATGGTCAAATATCTCCCGAAAAACCTTCATTGCATATTCTTTCTGGTTTTTTTGATCGATAAGCAACCAAACTTCGCCGTAAGTTCCCTGACTTATTGTTGTAGCTTTGCGAATGCTATCGAAGTCGATGATGGGATATGTGTTGTTTGAACGGATGATCAGTTTGGATAAATTTTCCATTTTGAATAATAATTTTTTTTGACCTGATTAATTTGTTAAATTTATTTTGTAATTATTTTAATTTTTTCTTATTCCTAAAACGTAAAAAAAAAAAATTTTAAATGGGAAACGAGCAAGTTTTAAAACACAAAGCCAAAAGTTTTGCAAGTCCAAATTTGTTATTTTTCTCAAAAACACTAATTTTTATCAAAGATCCTGACAAAAGTTACGATTTTACAAATGAAGATGACATTAAAGACCAGCAAAATTTTCTTAAAAGGAAAAAAAACCAAAGTCTTTTCAAAGGATTTTTCTTTGTTAATTCCTTATTTTTCACCAAAAAGCTATCAACAAATTATTTTCCTCATCCGATGAAATAGAATACCGAATTTCAAAGCCTGAAAATTTTATGAAGCATGTTTCAATAGTAAATAGCTTATTAATAAAAATAAAACTTATAATGTTTTTATAGAGGTTGAATCCAGAAACACAACAATTAGAAGGAGTTCCACAAGAATGGATCAAATGTTCTCTTTATTTTACTTATAATGTTTAAAAACTTCTCGTATAAAATACGAATTTTTAGCTGGTTTTAAAGCAAATATCGATGCCTCCAAAGTAGTGATTACAAAGAATTTTCCAGAAGCAGTAAATGTATCACATACTCCAATCGAGCTTATGGGTATAAAGAACTGCATTTTTAATAAAGAAATCTACTTTTTAATTCAAAAGATGAAATCAACAGCACACCTACAAAAATCAGCAAGCCCATGAATGTCAAAAGAGAAATTCATATAGAAATAGATGAAACCTATCCTTTTGGACTAAAAGTTAAAAATTTTAAAAAACTATGAAATAAAATAAGAATTTAAATAGGGTCTACCATTTGAATGGGAAAAATTTTTGATTGAAAGTGGTTTTCAAAAGAACGATATTCTTACAGACCTTAACAATGTGGTGGACATATTACACGTTTATGAGAATGGTATTGAGTTTCAGCAATTACCTTCATCCAAAGATGTAAAAACCTTATTCATACAATTTTTAAAAATTAAATTACAAAAAGATCGAGAAGTTAATTGAAAATATGACAATTTATAAGGAAGAGGACCCCTCAAAATGTAATTTTTAATGATTTTATTCTTATTTTTGTTTGTTTTTAGATTATAAATTTTATGAAAAACTAGGAAAGGGTTCAAGTGGATTGGTCTACAAAGCAGAAAAGCTCATTTCTAATTTAACTTCAAACAGTCCCAATTTACAACAGAGCTGTGATTTTACAAATGAAGGGGATATAACAAAAACATCTTTCAAATCTCAGAAAGGAGACATTTCAATGTTTATTGAATGCGCAATTAAAATTATTAAACTGGATAAAGAAAAGATGTTTGATCGCTTAAAATATGAAATTGCAATAATGAAAATGTGTAGACATGATAATATTGTGCTCTATTATGACACTTTTAAACATATGCAGTAAGAGAGTTTGATAAAATTTAAAATGATTTTTTTGTTAAGATGCCTTTTTATGGTCATTGAATATATGAATGGGGGAGCTCTGACAGATTTCATTTATTTTTATTTCAAGAAGATCCCTGAAATTGTTATCATGTATGTGTGTCGAGAAATGATCAGGTTTAATTTTTTTAATTTTTGTTCATAAAATTTGAAATTATTTCAATGTTTAAAGTTTTTAAAGCATTTTCTGTTGTAATAAATTTAAATTCTAAATTTATAAAATAATATATTTAGAGGATTAAGCTATATCCATCAAAACAAGCGCATGCATCGAGATCTGAAATCAGACAATATTTTGCTGAATACAAACGTTTTTTTAAAAATAATATAATATTGGAAAACAAATTCATATTTTTTTAAAAAGGGTGAAGTAAAAATTGCTGATTTCGGGTTTGCCGCCCAATTCACAAAAGATCATGTATTTCGAACCACTGTAGTGGGTACTCCAGCTTGGATGGCTCCTGAATTAATCTCAGTGACATAAATTATCCTAACCCTCAATTAAAACATTTTATTTTTAAGAGAAAACCATATAATGAAAAAGCTGATATATGGAGTTTGGGGATGATTGCTTATGAATTAGCTGAAGGGGAACCTCCTTATTTGAGACAACCTCAATTGAGGATCATGTATTTGATTAAGACAAAAGATTCTCCACAACCAGATCCTCAAAGATTTTCAAAGAAAGTAAAATATTGAGAAATTATGAATTAATCTTATAAGGATTTTTGTGGGTTAAGTTTTTAGATTTCATGAGCAAATGCTTGACAAAAGACCATGAATTGAGACCCACTGCTTTTGAATTAATGGAGCATCCTTTTATACAAGGGGGAAATGAAGGAAAAGAAGGAAAGGAGTTGTTTACAACAATGATGAATACAATGATAGAAAAAAAGAGGAAAAAATAATTTTTTAAAAAGAGTTTAATTGTAAATTTTAAAAAAAAATTAAAAAGACACTATTTTTTAAAAAAAATTTCAGGTTTATCTTTTTTCTCTCTTTTCAAAGAATATTCTCAAAATTTATGAATGGTTTTATCGAATTTTAAATACTCCTCTATAGAATCGGTTTCTGGTAGGTTTTTAATTTTTTCCTAATGCGACATGGCATTTCATAATTTTAATTAAAATTTAAAAATATTATTTTTTTCCTGAAAAATTAATTTTTAGTTATGCAAAAAATTTTTAATAAAGATATGAATTTTTCAAAATTAGACATCATCCAATTTTTATGCGATAAAAAAAAAAAAATCAGTTTTTTTTATTTTATTCCAAATGGAAATGCATCAAACCAAATTTGAAAATGATTTGTTTGCAAACGAACTTGTAAAAAAGTTTTTTATTCATCTTTTTCATTAATTGTGAGATTTCCGAATTCGATTATTTATGCCTCATTCAAAAATCGAAAATCATTCCTCAAATGAGAGAAACACTTTTAGTTTGGATTTTTGACGTAAATTTTTTTAAATTTACTTCTTTTTTTAATAGTTTCAAGATTTTTGATAGGTTATCATTTCAAGACAAAGCTAAACAATTATCTGTTGTATATATTGACAAATATCTCGCAATATGCGAAATTAGCACTGATAATCTACAGCTTTTAGGGATGGTAGCTTTGAATTTAGCATTGAAAGTAAAAAAAGATGTTTATTTGATGGTTTTCAAAAATAATAGGTGGTTCAAGATAGCTTTGAATTGAAAACTCATTTCAATATCAATGATATGGTTTATTTGTGTGCAGAAACCTATTCTAAAGAAGAATTTAAAGAAATGGAATTAAAATTGGTTAAAGTTTTACATTGGAAATTCTTCTACAGAACACCAAATGATTGGGTTGATATCTTAATAGTTATATTTAAGTTGACTTTGGATGAAAAGACACTTTCTCAAATCAAAGTTCTTTTGGACTTTTGTCAAATCAGTCTCATTAATTTATAATTAAGTATATTTATGCGTTTTTGAAGATTATTTCTTTTCGAAATATCCTTTTTCAATGCTTGCTTTGGCTTGCTTAAAATTTATTCTACGGAAACAACAGTTAAAAATTGAGAACTTGGATGAAATGAATATTTTTTCAAAAATTCAGAAAGAAAAGTATTTTTCAATTTTTAATTAATTTGCTGGATTTTTTAATTTATTAGGGTTTTGGCTGAAAAATGTGAAAATGAATTGAATTTGTTTCTTAAACCGATTTTTGAAGATGAACATTTTTTAAGTTTGTGATAGACAAATTGATAAATTGAATGCATTTTTTAAAAGATTTTAAAAGAAACACTATGAAATTTTTTTCAATTCGATTTTTTTTTTAATTTCATTTCAGGAATCCATTTTCCAATTTTTTTTGTTAGAATCAAATTGCTTTTTTATTTCTGATTGATATTTTTTTAAATCAGTAAAATTTTCATCAACGAATAATAAATTTTGAATGAGTTCGAGTTCAAATGAAAAAATTTAGAAAATAATTCCTTTACAGATAAAGCTTTATTTTTTTCTGATTTGATAAGACCTAATTTTTTTTATTCCATCTTCAAGAAAAAAAATTAATTTTCATTCTTTTTTCATCATAATAAATAAATCTGGTTAAAAAATAAAAAATCTTCTTAATATTTATAATTTTTTTTTTTTTTTGACTCTTCAAAACCAATTTTTTTTATCTCAGAAATAATAAAAATTATTTCATCATTTATCAAAAATCTTTATTTTTTAATTTTTTTTTTTTTCTTTGGAATAAAACATTCCTCCAATTCGTTTTCCTTTTTCTCTTCTTCCTTCAAATACGATAATTTAATAGTCTGTTTTTTTATCTTCTTTGGAAGAGATAGCTGTTGTTTTTCCATTGGTTTAAAAGCTTCTATGTCATCCTCTTCACTCACCTCTACATCCTTTAGCATCCCCTCTTTATTAAAAAGCAAAGAGCTTAATTTTTGCTTTAAATGCATTTTAAATGTCATTTTTTTAAGCATTAGATTATAGATTCGCAAATATCTGTCACTCCCCACAACCCCCAAATAAGGTGATGTTTTATGAAGAGCCATTGATTTTATTGTTCCCAAAGCTCCTTTCATTTTAGAGACAAGGCCTAAATCTGATTATAAATTTCAATTTTTTTTTGTATTGAATTATTTTGATAAATGGTTAACCTTTTCTCAAATCTAGCTGAAAAATTGATCCAATGTGATTGGAAACATACAAAAAATTCGCGCAAGGACTCAATAAAATATTATTAAAAGGAGATTCTTCATAATTTGGTTGAAAATCAAAAATCGGTTGGGAGTTTGTTTTCGCAAGATCGTAAATTCGAATCTTAAAACAAACTATTTAAAAAAAAAATTCAAAAAATTACTTTGTTGTAGGCAGTTGATACATATGCATTTTTATTGTTTGGACTAAAGGCGACATCTAAATCGTGAATAGGAACTTTCAAATCCAAATAATCATTTTTAACCTTGATTATTAATTTTCAATGTAAATTTTATTCCTATCAAAAAAAAAAAATTCACACATTTCTTGCTTTCCAAACAATTTTTTTGTTTTCAATATCAAAAATCTTTTTTCAAACATATTTATTGACGTTTTTGAGAAAAAATTATTTTTACCTGAGGATTCGTATCTTTTGATAAAATCATGAAATGTTTGCTCTCAAAAGGACTAAGTTTCATTTTTTTTATGTTTTCAAAAGGCAAATTTATCAAATTTTCCCTTTTTCAAAAAAATTTCATATGTCAAATAAAAAATAAAATAAATGCTCACACTTCTAAAAATTTTGTCTCATCTGGATTGAATTCCGTTTTAAAAATTTGTCCTTTGTTGCTCCCCAATATAATTTTCGTTGTGTTCACAACCCTATTAAATCCAACAGTCAAATCCTTATAATTTAAGTCTAAGTCAAGATTCGATGAGCAAACTTCGAGGAAATTCGATTTTTTATCCATTTTGAACAATTTTATCACATTTTGCCTGCTAAAAGTCAAAATATCTTCCTAAAAAAGCTTTAAAATGTTTGATTATTAGAATGGATACTTCATTTTCTTCATCTAAATATTCAAGAAAATTGATTTGATTTTCATTTGCTTGAATGCCGAACCGACTTAATACTTTACTCTCTTCGTAGGAGACGTATTTTATCAAGCCTGTTTCATCACCGACCAATATTTTCATTTTTCAAGAAATAATATCTTTTTTGTTTCTGAAATTTTTTTTAATTAAAAAACACAAAAAATTTTAAAAATTAAAAAAATATATGAAAGACCCTAGATTAAAAGCTCCAGAAACTAAAAAAAAAGAAGAAAACTTAACAGAAAAAATTGAAAAAAATGAGAGGTTTAATTAATCTGTCTTAATATTCTAAATATGTTCTTTAAAAGGTCCAGCTCAAAACAAAAAAGTGTGGATGATTCTTCAAGAAATGAGATGAATGAATGCTTAGATTGCTTGAAATCGTTGGTGAATTGTTCGAAATGTCGAAAAAATAAAAGGATTTTTGATGAAGTGTTTTTCGCCAACGTTCCAAATATTTCAGTTTTTTTCGAAGATGATAAGAGTGAATTTAAACAAAAAAAATTAAATCTTTTTATTTGATGCAAAGGTCCGAAATCCAGATCTCGAAGATCTAAAAATAGAAAAGAACCGAATTCTCGATCGAATTCTTATAGCAGTGATTCAAAGGATAGTAATAATAATTCTAAAAAAAATCAAAGATTATTTTAAATTAATACAAAAGAAAGAAGAAGATCAAGGTCTCGGTCTTTTAGCAGAAAAAAAGAAAGAGGAGATTCAAGAAGAGGGGATAGTCCGTCCTATAAAAGAATTTCTTATAAATATCATGATTCAAAAAGAAAATCAAACTCTTTTTCAAGAAAAGGCAATTAGTTTTAAAAAAAATTTGCCAAATAATTTTTTTCTCTCCAAAAACAAAGAAAAACCGGAAATGAAAATTCATGAGAGAAAGAATCTATATAATAATCAGATGAATTATGAAAATAAGGATAGAAAATTTTATCATAATGAGAAGAGAATAATGACTCCTATTGGGAAAAGCAATCAAGAATATCCATCGAATACAGAGGAGAATTTTAATTATCCAAGAAATAAGGTCTCAAGGGAAGCTTCAAGAGAAATATCAATCAGCAAGCATAATAAACTTGATAAAAATGGAGAAGAGGATATTATGTCATTGATCAGAAATCAAATAAAGATTCAATACCCTCAAAACACAGATAATTAAATTTTTATGAGAGTTGATAAGTTTTATAGTTTTTTTACCATTGAAATTTAATTAGAATAAATATTTTTAAATTAAGAAACGAAAAAGTCCATTTCGAATAAAAAAAAAAAAAACCTTGATTACTAAATACTATTAAACAGTCTAAAAATAAATAAATGGAGCCAATTTTTCAAAGTGCAGACATCAAAATTGAGTACTTGAAATTTAGATCCGTAAAAAGTTTTGAGACTCCGGTGCAGGACTTCAATAAAGAATATTTCAACTCAATAAAACAACCATATTTAATTGGTAAATTTTCTATTTTTATTTTCAAAAACTAATTTCTCTTCTTGATTTAAAGATTGTTCCATACTATTTGGTTTTATTATATTTGCTCATGATAATTGTAATTTAAAAATGCTCTTTTTCTTTATAATAATAAAATTGAAACAGCCCTCTTTTTGATAAGACACCGCAATTTTGAGTCTGTTTTAGATGGAAATTCTTCAAATATAGAGGAAGTTACCATAAAAAAAAATTGTTTTACTTGCTTTTCTTTTTTTTTAGATTTTAATAGGTGAAAGAATAAGTGCAATAAAGATTTCTCCATGTGAAAGATTGATAGGTTTCACATACGGCAAAAATTTTAGTGTTATTAGGACTTGCCATATTGAAAATGTTTTTTCTTTCACTAATTCAATCGATCCAATCAAATATTGTTTAATTTTATTTTAGATTGCTGAAGTAAAAGATTTTAGACACTTTTGCTTGAATAATCCTGATTATATTAGTTATTTCGAATGGGCGAAATTGGAAAAAAATCGATTAAATGAAAAAAATTATTGTAAAAAAAATAATATGATGAGCTAATAAAAATTTATTTTATAAAGTGCCAAATGTCCTATTAATGAATGCATATTCAAGCGTCTTCTTTTACGATGTAGTTAGAGGTTTGTCAAGACATTTTGAAGATAATAGTCTTTTTAGAGCCACATTTTCTGTGAATAGTGACCATATAATAGCCATTTCACGTCAACCGAAAATCAATAAATATAAACTTATTGTTCTAAATGTGAAATCTAACAAAGATGAAATTTTAGAATCTTTGGATCTTCAACAAGACACTTTCCCTAATTTCGGCAATTTTTATCCTTGTAATATTTATCAATGTGAAATCAATATAACATTGATTGCGGGAGTTGATTTGGAACCTGGGAAAAAAGAAATTGGATTAAATTGTCCACATAGTCTTTATATTCTTAAAGGAGATCTTTTGTCGAAAAATCTGCAAATAAAAAAAATGAGACTCTTCTCTTGTTTAGGATATTCGGATTTCTTTCTGGAATCCAGTTTTTCCTTACCAACTTACAAATTTTTATACATTGAAAATAGGTGTATTTTAATTAAATTTTTAATTTTCTAATGAGTAATTTTTTTTTGAAGAAAATTGATTTTTATTGGAAATTCTCTTATGGATAGAATTTGCATAATTTTCTTAGATCCAAATTCAAGTATTGTTTTTGTTTTCGTTTAAATTTTTTTTATTTAATTTAGATGTTTTGATTTTAAGACCAAACAATTCAAATTTAGACGATATCAAACTACCTTTAAATCAAGAAATTGAAACAAAATTGAGAGGTTTTATCTACTTCAATATTCATCAACAACTAAATAATAATCAAACATTACAATATCCCTATTTTTTGCTCCTTAACTCAGATGGAAAATTCTGTTTTTATGAGTTTATTGATATTCGGGAGAACAATGAAAGGTTTTTGAAGAGTCCAATCGTTTGTTCGGATGATGGTTTAAGTTCTTTAGATGATAAAGAAAATGAAAAAACCCAAGATATTAATATCAATAAACCAAATGTTCCTCATGAAAAAATAACTACAAACAATGTTAATTTGGATTTTTTCGCTCGTTCAGAAGGTTCAAAAAGCAATAATTTTGGGCCTTCCTTACAAAATAACAACATTTCACTCTTTGATCAAAAATCTCTTATAAATTATGATAAAAATAAACAAAATATAACTGATACTTTTGGAAAAATTATGACAAGAAGTAGAGCGGCTAATGCGAATTCTCAAGGGGAAAATGAAAAAGAAGAGATAAAACATTCAAACTCACCAGAAAAAAATAGGAATTATCCTAATTTTCACAGCCAAAAAGTAGGAAGCTCTCTGATAAGGCAGCCACAATATCCTACATTTGAAAGCTCAAATATCATTAACAGAACCATTTCCCAACAACAAAATAATGAAAACCAATTTCAAAGATCAAATCAACCTTTCGAAAATGCTTATCAAAGCAATAATTTAAATCCCAATACAGATGAAAATAAAAAAAACTTTCAAATCACACCTTTTAACCAAAAAGAAATATCATACAATTTGAATAACACATGTATTAATCAGAACACTTTGAATAAAAATATAGTAAATAACAACCTGGTTAATAACAAAATGATGGTAAATAATAATATGGTAAATAACAGTATGACAAATAACAACAACAATATGATAGTCAATAACAATATGATAAATACCAATATGATAAATACCAATCTGATGAATAATAATAGCATGAATAATATCTATAATCTTCATTTATACAAACCTGAAAATTATACAAATCAAACCATAAACAACAATTCATATTCTTCTAGTCTTCCTATTTCAAATCCAAATCCGACACCTAATTTGATGAATCCTTATAATAATTATTATAATTATTCAAATTGCAGTCTCCCAATTCAGAATAAAACTCCAAACATTTCAAACTTAGAAAATTTTTCTTCTTTGTTTGAAAGACAAAACAACTCTCTTGAAAGAGGTGCCTCTCTTAATTCTAGTGAAAGTTTTGAAATAATGAAAGCCAAATATATTTCTATCGATTTCACAAAATGCAAATCTATCATTGAAAATACTTTTGAAAGAAGTAGGGAAAATATAAAAGATTGTGTCAAAGGAATAAAGGAAAGCTATTTAGAGTTTAAAAGTGAGTTTTCAGAATTAGGTTAATAATCTATTTTTCTTTGATTTTAAAATAAAAAAATATTTACCGATAAAGATAAAATAAATCAATTTTGGAAAGAAAAAGTTTTGAAAGGGAGAGAAAAGTTCATGATTGATTCGAAAGTGATAGAAAATGAATTTATTGATCTCCAATTTTTCAAATTTATCATAAAATCCTATGAGATTAGATTAAAAAATCTTGAAGAAAATGAAGAAGTGCATATTGTAAGATTTTTTTTTCTATCCTTTAAATATAAAAAACATGAAAAAATTCAAGCAAATAAAATCGAATTTCGAAACTATTCAAAGCAAGTGTTCACGATTGCTTCCAATTCTTAAGAATTTTACAAAATATTATCACCGAATCCAGAAAATAAAGAATTCATTTTTTGATTTCTCCTCAAAACCAAGAATAGCCAAACCCATTTCAAAAACTCACCCAAACCAAAGGTTTCCCCTATTGATTATTAAATCATTCATTTTTTTTTTTAGTGTTTTTGACATTCCATTGTTGTTTCCTATTATTCCTCAAAACTTACAAAATAAATCCGATGTTTTACATCTCATGAATTATTCAAAAAATAAAAACTGTATTATGAGCAATTTAGAGGAAAAGAATATGTATATCCAAGTAGAAAATGTTCAGAGGGAGAAAAAAAATATCGAAAAAAATTCTGAAATTTTAAAGTTTTTTGAAAAGTTTTTAGAAAAAAAAACTGCAGAAATAGAAAAGAAAAAAAAAAGATTAAAGGAAATAGAAGCATTAATGAATGATAAGAATGGGGTGATGGAAATAAGATCTAAATATGGAGAAGAAAGTGAAAAAAAAATATTTACAAATGGAAAAATTCTGATCTATTATAATGAAGCAAAACAAAAAAAAATTTTTGAAGAACAAATCAAATATTTTAATCAAAAACATTTCTTTGAGGGAAAAAAAACTGTGAATCATAATGAATTTGAAGGAAAACTACCTTTAATCAAAAAAAGACCAGATGAAAATTTTCAATTGAACAATTTTCAATCTGATTTAAAAGAAAATATGGAAAATTCAAAAAGAAATATGGGAAATTTAGTTTTTTAATTAAAAAAAAAAATATGAGAGAAAATAAACCAAAATTTCATACTGTTTGATAGTTAGTTATTCATTTCGGATTAATGTTGTTTTTTTTCCTCAAATAATTATTTTCTTTCATAAACAATAAAATTTTTTGTTATTTTGATAAAACTCTCTATTTTATATATAAATTTAAAAAAAATAAAAAAAATATTCAAATTAAGAATTTTAATTAAAATTTGGAAAAGATTTTTTTCTCAATATGATGGAATGGTTTTTAATTTTTTTTTCTCTCTCTTTTTTTCCCAACAAATCAACAAATGGTAATTTATAAAAAAATAATATTTTTATCTCTTTAAATCTATTTTTTTTTATTCTGTTTTGAGAAACTTTTGAGTCCTAAACCAAGGAATAATTAGGCTTGTATTAACCTTCATATAATCCCCATAATTTTTTCTTTTTTCGCTTAAATGTTCATCCATCCATGGACCACTTCCCAACGCAAACATTGAGTTTATTATAACAGGTCCAATAAAAAACCATTGATATTTGGCCAAAATTTCTATTCCTGTGACAAACGCCCCCCACCAAAACAAAAGCTCCCCAAAATAATTAGGATGCCTGCAATAAAACCATAATCCTTCATCACAAATCATCCCCGATTTCTTCGATTTTCTAAAATTGTATAATTGATTATCAGCAAAAGTCTCACACAGAATTCCAACCAGCATAAAAACCCAACCAATAATGATATGCCATCTAAAAACATTGTCAGAATCAATCAAAAAGCTTAATAAAGGCAATTTTGCTAAATATAAGATCGAGCCTGAAACAATGAAAAAAATTATATAAGCCATCGGCCAAAACAAAAGTTTTCCACATTTCTTTTGATAATAATGCACACGAAAATCAAGAAAATTCAATCCTGGCCAACTTCTTAAATAATTGTACAATAATCTGATCGCCCAAAGGACCAGCAAAGAATAAGAAATCATATGTTTTAGACAGAAATTTCCTTCTTGAAATCGATGAATGGCTATTGCGGAAATTTGAAATAATGGCGCTAATTTCCAATATAAATCAATAATGGAGATGCTATTTGACGCGAATGCAAACCCAAATAATAATGTGCTTTCAATAAAATCCCAAAAAAGTAGATCAAGAATGTAATGAAATTGTGGATAATTTGAGGTGATATAGCTTGATAAAGGGAAAGTTATGAGATAGCAAATTGAAATTATAATCAAAGAGAAAGCTTTAGATATTTGCATTCTTTTTTTTTCTTTTTTTTTATGCTAATTTGAAAATAAAAAAGGATCGAAAATTCCTCCAAAAATTTCAAATATAAATTTTTTTTTTTTTTTTTTAAAAGAAAAAGGCTTTTTAGGAAAAATTCAATTTTTTCCCTCTTTCTTTTCAAATAACTGAAGAAAGATTCCAAAGATTTTTTATCTATTAAAAAACTTAAATAAATAAAAAAATCTGACTGTTTGTTTTTACATGGAAAGGAAGAAAAAACTTAAAATTCAAATAATTTTGGTAATTTAGAAGACTGAATCAAGTTTTCAATGAATTATGAAAAGATAAAAGTTTAACTTAATTAAATGTTTTTTTCTTAAATGCAAGAAATTTCTAAATGATGCTCTTGAAAAATTAAAAATTATTCTGTCTTTCATTCTTGATAGATTTATTCCCAAAACTCATGTTTTCTTTATCAACAAACGAATCACTTTCAGAAAATATGGTTTGAATAAAATTTTCAAAACGATTTTCAAATTCAGAAGCCAAACTCTAATTTTTATCATAAATAAATTTATCTAAATTCCTAAAAAAATACTTTTTTTTGGAAATATCTTATAAAAATGTCAGATTCTTCTAATTTTCTGATTTTTTCTGCAAAAAAATTTCTTCTCAAAACAAACTTTAAACAAATCAAAGCGATTATTGCGTATGAAACATTTCTGAATTCATAATCTATTTAAAAATTATGGTCATATATTAAATATAACATTAGATTTTTACTTAGAAGGCATAAATCGAGAAACAATTCAATTTGATTTTCTATTTTTTCATTTAAATCCAAGTTGATTGAAAAAGCCAGAATGTTTACAAAATCGAAAGGTACTTTGATAAAAAGTTTCCATTTTAATGTTTTGAGCAATTTCAATTCCATTTCATCATATTCAACTTTAGAATACATATTTACACACAGTGTATTTAGATCATTGAGACTGAGAAAATTATTTTCTTCATGCTTTTTTTAGATTCAATGTTTAAGAGCTTTATTTAAAAAAAAAAAAAAAACTTTAATAGCCATATTAAAAGCAATAGCTCCCAATAATTGTAATTTTTCGATTTTGATTTCATTTTGTGCAAGGTAAGAGTCAATAAAGGCAAAGCATAAGTGTTTTATTTTAAATTCAAGTTGCAAATGATCGAAAAGCTTTTTTTTGAAAAAAAATTATTTTATTTTTGTGAAAAATTTAAAAAAAAATGTATCTAATAATTTTTTTTTGAAAAATACATCTATTATCCAGTTAAGAAGCACTTCTCTCATTTTTGGAGTGATCATTGCTTTTTGAGTAATTGCCAAGAAATCAAAGCAGAATTTCTGCTATAATTGAAATAAGCTGTAATTAAAGAGTTTTACATAATTTAAAAAGTTTACTTGTTCAAATGAACCCAAAAAAAAGTCTTGTTTTGAAGAAAAAAAATTTAATTTATCCATTTTATTTTTTATTTTTTTTTAAATAATTTATAAATCGATTTATTTTCAGAAAGTTGCTTCCCTAGGCACAAATCAAAAAGATACTTAAATAAAAATTTCTTGAATAATGCTTCAAATTTTATTTAATTTTTAAATTTCCATCATCAAATTTTTCATATTTTAATTTTATTAACATTTTTTTTTTTTTTTAAAATTTAATAAATTTTAAACAATTGAAATTTTTTGATTTTTTGAATATTTGATTGATATCTGAGAAATTTTTATTTAATTATCATTAAAAAGAAATTTCGTTTTTATAAATTTTTAATTAAGTTTTAAAAAATTGAATGAAATTTTCGATCTTCTCTCTGCAAATAGGGCAATTCTTTAATTTTGTGGCACATTTTATACAAGTGGAATTGTGTTTACATGGTAAAAATATGGCATTTTTCTCATTTTCACAACAGATCACACAATCTTTTTCTTCGTTTTTTTTCCCTTTATCACTTTCATTAGAAACAACATTGTTTAAAATGGTGATCTTCTTCACTAAAAAACTTTGGCTTAATCCGATTTTAAATACACTGTTAATTTTCAAAGGAAATGGCGCACTTTTTTGTTGTTCAGGGCTCAATCTCATCCAAGTCCTTTAAAAAATCATAAATAAATTTTTTGAACTTAATAAAATTTCAATGAAATAAATAAAAATCAAATCATAAAATAAAATAAACCCATTAGTGGAATTCAAATCCTCTAAAATATAAAAATTCCTATTATCTTTTTGTATTCTTGAATGTGTATTACTCATATGATTATCAGCAATCATCATCACAGTATTATTCATTTTTCTGCCAAAAGTCACAACAGGATTTGTATTAAAATTTAAACTTTTTTTATTATTTTTCTCTGTTCCTTCAATGATCAAAATCTCAATAATATTGTCTTTATCCATTATTTTTTCTATTGAAAATTGATTTGAACCCATTTCAATGATCATCTTCTCCTTTAAAATCACTTCTGAAATCTTAATAAACGTTCCTGTTGTGCTTCCACTGTCTTTCAAATAAAAGCACCTATCATCAGCAAACATAATTTCTGCGTGATGTCTACTTATGCTTTCGTCTAAAATGACCATTTCATTGGAAGAATGCCTGCCAATTTTGCCACCTTTTGAGTCAAATCGATAAAAATTCGTTTGGGAGCCTTCAACTGGCTGGAGAACTAATTCTATTTCCCCATTAATGTTTTCTGGAGTGTTTTCAGGGGATATCATTGTTTTTGGTTCTTGTTTATGGTTTTGATAGATAGTGTCAGTTTTTTTATGTTCTTCACTATTGTTTTGAGTCTGATTGCAGATTTTTTTTTCCTTTAAGTCTTTAGTTTTTTTCAATTTTTTGACCCCAAAAAAAATTAGATTTGAAAGAGAAAAATTTATTAAACTAGCACTTTCGTTTTTCATCAATGATACTTGATCTAAAAGATCCTCACTATCATCCATATCATAATTTGATTCCTTTGGAGGGAAATAAGAAGATTTCTTTGGAAAATTATGAAATATTGAGCTCTCTTGGATTTTAGATGGACTCATACTCGATTTTTCAAAATTACTTTCATTTGTTTTCATTTTTTCAATAAAGCTTTCATAAGACTCCAAAGCATGAAACCCTTAAAAATGATAACATTACAGAAAAAGTTCATGTATTGATTTATTTTTTTACATTGAAGAAGCTTTTTAATGGCTATAGGATTGTCTATTTTAAGACTTTTTTCTAAATCAGTTCGATCCAAATCCTTTATTATTGAACCATCTATTGAATGTTCTCCTATAAATAAAAAGAAATGAAATTCATTTAGAAAAAAGGGTAAAATAAACTGAATTTCTCATTATAATTGTCTAGTTTTATAAACTTTAAAAACAATTCCACGTCTTGGAAATCCCATTTAATAGGTTCTTTTGGCAAAATTTTATAAAGTAAGTTAAAGTCCATAGATGAATTATTATTAAATGCTGCTTTGAAAATGATTTAATTGACGAAATTTATTTATTTATTTGTGTTTAGTAGGGGGAGTTTTTTTTTATTTTCATAAAATATTTATTAGTTTTTCCTATCAAATATCTATATTAAAATTGATTTCACATTTTTACTAATTATCCTTGAGAATTTTATATTTTTAAAAATAATGCAGAAAGCATCCTTCTTCTCTATGATCTATTTTTTTTAATTTCTTAAAAAATCAATAGAAATTTCAGTTAAATTTAGGATTCTTTTAAAAATTAAAAAAAATTCATGAAGAATTGCATTTTAGTATAATTCCTTAAAGTTTTTTGTGATTTTTCCTCGAATTTATGCATTTTGAATTAATTTTTATAATTCCTGTGATTTTTCCTCGAATTTATGCATTTAATTATTTCCAATTCATTTTCTCACAATGCCAATCGGTAAACAAACACTATACTCCGGTGTTTCACTATAAATAAATTGTGGGTTCACAAATCCAGCCTCCTCAATCATTTTTTCGAATTTTTTCTTTGAGTCCGAATCAGTGATTTGTTGTGAGAAAACTGCTCCTTCCTTCATTATATCTCTTAAATTTTTATAAAACGGAACATTGAATAAACTCAAAGCCACAGCTCCTTCCACATCCACATCAGTGCAATCAATGATTACCCCATCATAAACCTCTTTGTTTATTTTAGCAGTCTTAACAAACTCCCCACCATCTTCAATTTTCAAAGAGAAAATCTTTGAAGCATCTTCTTTTTGTAATATTTGAGAAAAAGAGAAATATTTGGCTATTATTTGACAGACTTTTTCATCAATTTCTACAACAGTTAATCTCTTTATGTTCTTGTAAATCGCAATTAAATGACTAGGTATGACAAGATCTCCAGCCCCTAAAATCAAAATATTCTCATATTCTTGCTTTGGATCAATCACCAAACGAATCATATCCAATGTATAATTATCATCTAATTCATTTGTAATTTGTACATTATTGTCTAAAACCATGATTTTGCCCATCAGTTCAGTCTCAAAGACACGAATATCCTGATAATCTGATTTAACACGTTCCAAAAGCCTTAAGTTTTTAAATATTTGACCAATTTGTAGAGAGTCATTTAAATAGAATTGGCTTTGAGAGGTTCTTTTCAAGGAAATAGAAGTTACACATTGGGACCAATTAAACAATTCAGAGAGCTTTTCTTCAAATAAATTCAATTTCTTCGCATATTGTTCGATTAGATGATGGAAACTTATGTCAAATGAAAGGATATTTGAGGATTTGAAAGCATGACAAATAAAGGAATAATCAGAAAATAGGTAAATGAAAGAAATTGCTAAAAAATTGCATCGAAACTATGGAAAATAATAAGAAAATTACTATCTTTTTGATTAGAAATTTGCACATCTATTATTAAATCCTTTGTTTGAGAAAAAAGGAGATGAAATTCTAAGGTGAGAGGATTTGGAGATGAAAGCATTTGAGGGGATATGTTCTCGAAATCTAAGATTAGTTGAGCTCCTAAAATTTGTTTCGACATAAATGAAATTCAAACTTTTTTTTATAAATGGAAAAAAAATGTTTTAACTTAAAATAAAATAAATGAAAAAAATGCATTCGTTCAAATAAAAATTTAAATTTCTTTTCTTCTATATTAATTAACATTTTTAGCTTTTTGAAAACTTTTTTTTATCAAGAATAAAATAAAAATATCTTAAATAATTCAATAAAATAAATTAATTTTGTAATTTTCATAAATAAATCAAAATTAAATATATTATATATTAGGAAAGAAAATTATATTTTCGAAAGGAATTCATAAGAAAATACGATAGAAAGAAAAATCATTATGAGATCGCAAATCAAATTCAAAATCAATTTTGAAAAAGAAATTAATTTTTTTAAAATATTGAAATTTTCAGCAGTTGAAAAAAAATTCATAAACAAGATAATTTTCGTTCTCAAAACATTTTTATTTTGGTTTGGCAACGCACTTCATTGAAAAAAATTTTCATTTTAGATTAATTAATAAAGTATTATTAATTAATATATTTTAAACAATCATTGGTTATTATTGAATACCTCCTTTACCTCAATATTTTAATTCAAATAGATGCTTTTATAATTTGAAATTTAGTTTTGTAAATATTTTTTTTAAAGCATTTCTTATTTAAAAATGAACTGGTCTCAGAAGGAAAAATTCTTTGAAGAGTTAGAAGCTTTTGAAGAAGTAGAAGAAAAAAAAAACCTGTTGATTGCTAGCTTTTCTTCAACTTCTTCCGAAAAAGAAACCCTGAATTTCCATTTTTTTAATCTCAAAGTAATTTTTTTTTTTTTTTTATGTTTTAATTTGAAAAACAAAAGAAAATCTGCAGCAGAAAGAAATTATTGGCTATTTGGGTCAAAAGAATGCTTTCCAGTTGCAGTCAAAGAGAGATTTTTATCAAAGAGTTGTTAGAAATCACTTTGAAAGTAAGAAGATCATTTGTTTTTATTAAAAATTCATTGTGATTTTTATAGTTAAAAAGTTTCGAAAAAAAAATTAAACAGGAATTCAATGAAGTTTTGAAAAAATCTGCTACAAAAGGTTAATAAAACAAGCATTTTTCTTTGTTTAATTACCTTGAAAAAAAGATATTGATGCTATAAGAGAAGGAGAAAACAACAAAAAAGTGAAAGATTCAATCATTTTTCTGAGAGAGTTTATCAAAAGTGGTTTAGAAGAATATTTACGAAGAGAAAACAAGTTAGTTTTCAAGGAGATCAAAATGAATAAAGAAAATAAGTTCTTAAAGCCAGGACAAATTCTATTAAATATGCTTATAGAAATAAGCAGTTGCATTGAATTGATCGAAAAAGAAATGAGGTTTAAATTAAAAAAAATTTAATTTTTATTAATTTTTTGAAAATTCAGTGAGTTATTTGAGAAGAAATATTACTTGAAGATCTATATCAAGAACTATTCCCATGAAATATTGGAAAATCTCCAATCAACTTATGAAGAAATCATCAATGAAAGCCCAATCTCATCAATAATTTCATATGTAATCAAATATTTCTATTTATAAAGCATATTTTAATTATTTTATTGGGTATAAATTCACAAAGTTTCCATTTTATAACAAAATATCGCTTTATTCACATAATTTTTAATTATTTTCTATTAATTTTTTAATTATTTTATCTATTTTACTCTAGTGCAAATTCATAAAACAAGGATTAGATCATTTAGAAACCCTGCAATCTTTCTCAGATGAATCATCAGAAATAGAAAAAATCTGCAAAACAGAAGATAATCTAGAAAAAGATGACAAAAAAAGCTCAGATTCTCGGAATTTGAAAAAAACGGAAAGTTATTTCAGTGTTCATGGCAATGCCTTCAGCATCAGTTCTAATGGAGAATCACCTTTATTTATGAATCCACCAACACATAAAGAAAACGAATTGAAAAGAAATAAGACTGTTCCCACTCTTTCTTTTTCCAGTAGTAGTGCTTCGATTGGTTCATTGAGAAATTATGATGAAAATAGGTCACAATTCGACACAAATGCGAGTTTATCATCTTCAGAAAAAAAACAAATAAAACCTGAACAAATCAAAAAAACAAATCAGCCCAATTTTAATTTGTTTAGATGCGGTTTTTTTTAATTTTTTTCATATTTTTTTGTTGAATAAAATTCAAATTTCTAATTTCAGTTTGTGTTATTATATTCGTATCTCCTTAATAATAACTAATAATTATTAATCACTTATTTTTAATCACAAAAACTTTTTTTAAATATGGTTTTTATTTTTTTTCAAGGAAAAGGCGAAAAAAAATTTAAATTTAAACAAAAACTTGATTTTTTAAGTTTAAAGGAAAATACTTAAAAAATAAAAATAAAATTTCTG
>JFJP01029690.1_pt1 | contig 32080 bp, 25 predicted proteins | sample 431651 | NCBI WGS metagenome assembly JFJP01 (sample SAMN02602958, study PRJNA72255) | Microbial mat metagenome, whole genome shotgun sequencing project. | biome: fresh water; feature: sink hole; material: water; isolation source: purple microbial (photo- and chemosynthetic) mats found in... | reverse complement strand
CCGGCGGCATCCAGGCATTTCGCCAGAATCCAGCCATTCTGTTCCATCCGCACAACATGGGTGACAGAGGCTTCATTCCCGGTCAATGGATACTCGTCGGTCACGATGCCATTCCGGATTATCTGCAGCCGGGTCAGAGGACCCTCACAGCAAGCCCGGCAGGCAGCCTCTATGTGTATGGTTCGCCCCTCGCCCAGAGGCAAAGTCGACCCCGGGAGGTGACCATCCACCTTCACAGAAAGCACCGGGCCGGAGGATGCGATGCACTGTCCGGCACGAATCGCCTCGCACAGCACATCAAGGGAAGGGGCGGATGCTCCTTCCCCATTGGCCACGGCGTAGGTCTTGAACCGAATTTTCCCTTCCGGCGGCCGATCGAACACCTCATCCGTCTCGGCAATTCCGGGAATCCTGTAACCGTTGTTCAGAAGTTCAAACCACAGGGCCTGATACTGCGGACAATCCCGCCGGTAACCCAGCACAACCAGCGCATCCACAGTTCCCGCCAGCACATCGAAGCCGACGGTGGTGGCAATGTTCGTGATGAACTGACCCTGGTCGGTCCACCAGCTTGTGGGGTGCGCCAGAACAGCCACCGAATGCGGGGTTCGTTCCGCCAGCATGGCCTCATGCAGATAGGGAATCTCCAGAGCGGGCTCCCGTCCAACTTTTCCGAACTGCCACACATCATAGGTTTCATCGTAATACCGGCTGTATGGCGGATATTGCGTGAAATTCATCAGGAAGGCATGTCCATACCGCCCCTTGTAGAGCTCATTGCCGATATCCGGTATGAAATCGGCCGTACGCATGCTGTTCAGCACGCTTTCATATTTCGTGCGATAAGGAATCGTCTGAGGGAAATTTCCGCTGAGATATTGGCAGTGGTTCTCCACGTCATAGGGCGCGCCTGGAAAGAAAAAATTGAAATCCTCGCAGCGCATTGCCAGGATTGCACCGGCCAATGTGCCGGCGGTGGAGGCATCATCCCGGGAAACATGGGAATGCCCGTCAAAAGACCAGAGTCCCCAGGATTTCGGATCAAACAACCGAATCAAGCGCAGTTCAAGCGACACCGCGCTGCCGGATGCCTCAATCCTGCGGTTGGCAGGCTGATACAGCAATCCCCGGGCAGCCGTCACCTCATAGGTTCCTTCCGGCACGGCGAACACATGCGTTCCCAGGCAGCAAGCCATTTGATGCGGGCTCATGTCCAGAATGCCGGACACGTCGCGAATGGGCCGGATACTCCGATATGCGAAAGCGGCACCCTCTTGCATCGCAGGCAGATCCATTTCCAATCCGTCAGGACCCATTTCAACTTTTTTGACTTGAATCCTGCAGGGAACGAGCTCTCCCGATTCATCCCTGACCTCTATCCGCAGCAGCATGATTCATCCCCTCCGTGTCCTCCGGGCTTGCTTCGTATGACATGGGCAGCACGATTCGCAGCTTGATTCATCCTCCAAACTCACCTCGCGCCCTGGCAACGCCATCTGCAGCATGAATCATCCTTCCGGCACCCAGATGTCCGTTTCCGTCACACCCAGTGCCTCCACATATGCTTGATGATGCATAATGGAACCCATCCCGGCGAGCCAGTGCGCATCGCTGCCCAGTGAGAATTTTACGCCTTCGATCTTGCAGATGCGATAGAACCGGATCATGGCCTGCGCATAATCCGCCTCCTCCAGAACGCCATTCAGCTCGATGGCAATTCTGTTTTTCGCCATATCCCGCGCAATTCTTGTAAAAGATTCGTCCGGGATAAGTTGGATGGCCGCGGCTGCAGAAAATCCATCCCGATAACGCTCCATGCCGGTGATGTGAAAGGGATGGACAATGACGTCCGCAAACGGAAGCGAGGCCGCGTACGTCATCATATCCACCGCATTTTGCGCGATAGCCTCGTCGCTTGACGCAATCGGTGCCGGAACCGTCCGGTTCTGGTAATGGGTGCAGGCAAACAGGACGTAATCGAATGTCCCAATCTCCTCCATCGTGGCGTCAAACCGGCCCGGCCAGAGCACATCCACCTCTGCGCCGACCCATATGCGGGCTGTACAGGACAAATCCGCCAGCTCCCTTTTCGTCTGACGGTATCGCTCGATTGCCTTGCCGTCCGGATACACGTGGTCGCTGATGCCGGCAATCCGAAGGCCGAGTTCATCAAACCGGCAAACCATGGCTTCGACGGTCATTTCCGGCCGTGAACACCGGCTTTGGGCAGAGTGATTGTGGAGATCCGATTGAAACAAGCTCATATCCCGGTCCTCATTTCCTGTGCTGGCGTTGTGACCGCCTCGCCTCGCGGGTTCGCATGATGTTCGACAAGGGAACAGACAGGCTCTGCATCCTGTTCTACAAGGGAACAGACAGGCTCCGCATCCTGTTCCACAAGGGAACAGACAGATTCTGCATCGTTTCCCTGGACAAAATAAATCTTCCCTTCTGCTGCGTGACCAAACGTGATAGGCTCTTTTTGACAGACATGAACCGCAAGGAGATCTCCATGAATGATGATTCGCAGAAGCTCAACCGATTGACAAGTCGGATTTTCTGGCTGGCACATGATGACCAGTTTGACAGACCAATTCTGGGTTATGTTCGCGGTGACCGATTTTCTCTTGCCATTGATGCCGGAAATTCCGCGGCCCACGCTGCCAGATTCGCCGAGTGTCTTGACGCTGAAAAACTTCCGTGTCCCACTTTTACCGTCATCACACACTGGCATTGGGACCATACGTTCGGCATGCATGCTGTTCCAGGCATGACGATCGCCAGCCGGGGGACCGACCAGATGCTCCGGAAAGTAGCCACATGGAATTGGACGGATGATGCCATGAATGCCCGGCTTGTAAACGGAGAGGATATTGCTTTTTGTGATGCCTGCATCCGACTTGAGTATCCCGACCAGCCACACACAGGGGAAGAAAATCACCCCAGTGTGATGAAAGACCCCTTGCAGCGCGATAGAAGCACCATCCGCGTCGTGCCTCCCATTATGGCTTTCGAAGGCACCTTGACCTTGGACCTTGGCGGCGTTCACGCCGTTTTGATTCACGTCGGGGGTCCCCATTCAAGTGACAGCGTCATTATATACATCCCGGAAGAAAAAGCACTGTTCCTCGGGGATGCCGACGGGGCTGACCATTACTTCAACAACGGCTGTTATGACAAGGAAAAGCTGACTGCATTGCTTCATGCGCTTGAAAGTCTTGATTTTACACATACGCTTCCAGGACATGATGAGCCGGAGACAAAGGGGAAAACCATTGCCTTCCTGATGGAGGAACTCGCCAGGCCCACTTCCGGAACTTGATGCTGTGACATTGGTTCTGCATTTTTTCTCAACATACTTGTTGGCGATATCATCAAACGTGCTCTCAGGCATCTTCTCCATTTCTCTCAGGGTTTCTGGCAAGAACCGCACCATGGCAAATTGAAGCCTGCTCTTTGCGATATTGTGATCTCTGATTTTCCCAGCAAAGTCATAAAGCCCGCCAAAATAATCGTGAATCTGCTGCAAGCCTTTGATTGTGCCAACCTCAGTTGGTTAGCGGCACGAACCAACTCGATGTTTTCCTTTTACAACTGCTGTACGGGCCGGGTACGCGTCCATCATGGTGTTCACCCGTTTTCTTTTCTTCTTGCCATTTTGGGAATAAGTCGCTAAACTGAAGAAATGACGTGCGTCAAGCTTGCGGTGTGCTTCCTTATTGCGCCTGCTCAATCTCACCGATTCACGGGTAACTCAACTTGCTTCGCGGCGAATCACCAGGAAATCCTGTAAGGAGTCTTGAAATGCCGACGTTTCCCGAACGTCTTCAACAATTGGATGTAAATGAACGTGCGCTGCTGACCCTGCTGCGGTACAACGGTCCCGCAACCCGACAGCGTCTGCAGGAGAAAACGGGTCTTTCTTCAAGTTCCATGCACCGTTTGACAGGCAGCCTTGAGCAGAACGGTTTGATCTCCCAGATGGGCGCAGACCTGTCCGGTGGAGGCAGAAGACCTGCTTTATACGGCATCGGAAAGAACGCAGGACTGCTGGTCGGCGTTGAATTGTCCCGAACGGAGGTTCGCATCCTCTTTTGCCGCCCCGATCTGGAACCGGTCGAACAGATCCGGTTTCCACTCGATGCGGGTTATGGGCCGGATGAGACTGCGGATAAAATCTCGTGCTGCATGCACGAGGCGATGGCCCGTCAGGGCGTTTTGCCGGCCGACATACCGGGAATCGGCCTGGGCACGGTCGGTTCGCTTGACTGCGCCAGGGGGATTATCCGAAGTTCAACAGGTTTCTTACATGAAGGATGGCAGGATGTACCGATATCAGGCATGTTGTCGGAACGCCTGGACATCCCGGTGCATATGGACAATGGCGCAAACCTGGCAGTGCTCGCGGAACGGCTTGCCGGAAGCGGTCAGGGTTGCGGCACGCTCGTATGCATCCATCTGGGCATGGGCATACGGACTGGCATCCTGTCCAGAGGGGAAATCCTTCGATTCATAGGTGAACAGCCCGATGCGTTCGGCCATTTGTCTGTCGACCTCAACGGAACGCTTTGCTCGTGCGGAAATCATGGGTGCATGGAAACCTTCGCGACACTCCCCGCTATGGCAGAAATTCTTTCAAAAAACACAAATGCGGAAAAACGAATGGATATCCAGTCCGTTGGAGACTTGCTGGAGACAATCGACAGGCAAGATGAACAGCATCAGCATGACAGGCTACAGGGCGGCACCCGGATCGGCACGAAAACAATCGCGCAGGGCGACATACACACGGCGCATCCGGACAATACGACCGGGCTGGAGATGGCAGCGCGTCTTGACAGGGCTGCAGCCGCTTTTGGCGTCGGTCTGGTCAATCTTGTCCGCATGACCAATACCAGGCTGGTCATTCTAAGCGGTCCGCTTGTCAGGCGTTCCGGCCGGTTCTACAGAACAGCGGTCGCATCCGCGCAACGTCTCCTTCAGACGAACCCGGAAAAACCGGTGCGGTTCGAACGGGATGGACATATGGGGGAATGGGCGATTGCAACCGGGGCAGCCGCCTATGTGTTAGACTTGTTCCTGAAAAAGAAGGATGGTGCGTCATGACCAGGAAAATCCAGAATAAATCAAAACAAACGAATCCCGAGCCAGACATCCTGCAGACCCTGCCTGACTGCGGTGAACTGTTTTCCGTTTTCTTCAAGATCGGGTTGTTCACGTTCGGTGGCGGATACGCCATGATTCCGCTGATTCACCGTGAAATGGTGGAGAATCGGCGATGGATAGAGGATCAGGAGATTGTCGATGTTCTGGCGCTTGCCCAGACTGTTCCCGGTGCCATTGCCATCAACGCGGCCACCCTGATCGGTCGGCGGCTGCGCGGGACACCGGGTGCTTTGGCCGCCACAGCTGGTGTGATCCTGCCTTCGTTTGTCACCATCACCCTCATCGCCGCCTTTTTCGCCCGGTTTCAGGATGAGCCGGTTGTTCAGGCGGCCTTCCTTGGAATCCGCCCGGCAGTTGCCGCCTTGATGGTGCTGGCGGTATGGAAAGTGGGGAAAAGCGCTGTCCGGGACTGGGTGGGATGGCTGCTGGCCATCTCCGCAGTTTTTCTGGTTGTGGTGCTGCGTGTGCATGCCCTGTATGCAATTGTCGGTTCTGCGGCACTGGGGTTGGTTCTGCATTTTGCAGCTCCTTCCTGGATGAGCCGGTTGATGAAGCATGACAAAAAGCTGCAGCCGGATGAAGACAGAAACATGGATGAAACACCGTTGCCTGGGGACCGGAACCTTCCGGACGGAGTTGCGGAAACTTCATCAGCCGTTCCGGATTCCGAAGCGGAACATCAGAAGGGGGGAACCAAACCATGAACCTCCTGCTGCTGTTCACCACTTTCTTCAAAATCGGACTCTTCAGTTTTGGCGGTGGATACGCCATGATCCCACTGATTCAGCATGAACTTGAAGCACATGGCTGGTTGACGGCCGCCCAGTTCGTGGACATCATCGCCATCTCGGAAATGACACCCGGTCCCATTGCCGTCAATGCGGCCACCTTTGTGGGTTTCCGCGTTTCCGGCTTTTTCGGCGGCCTCGTGGCAACTTTGGGCGTGGCTATGCCTTCCGTGTTGCTGATCCTGTTTTTGTCCGCATTTTTCTTCAAGTTTCGGACCCATCCGCTTCAGAAATCCATTTTCCACTGCATCCGTCCGACCGTGACCGGATTGATCGCAGCCGCCGCCATCTCCATCTCCAGGACCGCGCTGCTTCGCGTACCCGAGCATACGCCGCTCTGGTCCGCAATTACCGCAAATCCTTTCGCCGCGGTGGATTGGGTTGGATTGGCCTTGTTCGCGGTTTTTCTGTTCCTGCTGGTCCGCTGGAAGCTGCACCCGGTATTGCTCATTGCGGTGGCGGCAGTATCCGGCATCCTGCTGTACGCCGGTCTGCCGCTTCTGCTGTCATACATTCAAACAACCTGGTGAAGGAGAGAACGCATGCCACCGCTGAGTCTGCTGATCAAACCCGCCTCCAGCCTGTGCAACCTGGATTGCCGCTACTGTTTCTATCATGATGTCGCGGAAAACCGCGCCACGCCTTCACACGGCATCATGAACGAGGCAGCGCTTGAGACGCTTGTCCGCAAGGCCCTGGCCTTCGCGGACGGCGACTGCACGTTCGCGTTTCAGGGGGGCGAACCGACAGTGGCCGGACTTCCTTTCTTCGAGCGTGTCGTGGCGTTGCAGCAGCAGTACAACATAAAAAAAGTGCATATCCACAACGCCATCCAGACCAACGGCATCGCCATCGATGCATCGTGGGCACGCTTTCTCGCAAAGAACCATTTTTTGACTGGCATCTCCCTGGACGGACCGCGGGACATTCATGACGCAAACCGGGTTGATGCAAAAGAGAAAGGGTCTTTTGACCGTGTGATGGCAGCCATCGGGAACCTGAAGACAGCCGGTGCGGAATTCAACATCCTCTCCGTCGTAACCGGCTGGTCCGCACGGCATGCGGCCAAGATCTACCGTTTCTTCAAGCAGGAAGGTTTTGAATATCTGCAGTTCATCCCCTGCCTGGATCCGTTTGGCGAAACACCGTTCACCCGGGCGCATTCCTTGACGCCGGAACGGTATGCAGCCTTCCTCATCACAACGTTTGACCTATGGAAGGAAGACGCTTTGAAGCGGACCCCTGTCAGCATCCGGTGGTTCGACAACCTGGCCGGCATGATGCTTGGCGCACCACCTGAAGCCTGCGGCATGTCGGGCCGCTGCACCTGCCAATTTGTCGTGGAGGCGGACGGCGGTGTCTACCCATGTGATTTCTATGTGCTGGACGCGTGGAAAATCGGGAGCATCCTCACCGATGGCTTTGTTGAAATGCGCGAGTCTGAACCTGCCAAACGTTTCATCGAGGATTCCCTGCCTGAGGATCCCGCCTGTGCATGCTGCGAATGGCGGACGCTGTGCCGCGGGGGCTGCCGGCGCTATCGGGAACCCTTCCAGAACGGCATGCCCGGAAAGAATCTGCATTGTGATGCCTACCGGATATTTTTTGCCCATGCCCTGCCCGGATTGCGACAGGTCGCAGCCCTGTATGGAAGGAGTGCTCCGCATGAAACCCAGAACCTTTGAACGTCCCAGTGTCCTGTTGATTTATACCGATCAGCAACGGCTGGATTCTTTGGGATGCTTCGGCAGTCCGTATGCGAAAACTCCGAATCTGGACCGGCTCGCGCAGGAAGGCACCCGGTTCTCACGGTATTTTGTGAACAACCCGGTCTGCATGCCCAGCAGAATGTCGATGCTGTCCGGCCGATACTGCTCCTCTCTGGGAATCGGAACCAACGGCATCCCTTTCCCGGAGGATGCGGTGTCCATCCAGCAAATCCTGCGGCCCTACGGCTATCGAACCGCCCAGATCGGGAAACTGCATTTCCAGCCGCATGCGCGGCGTGACCATCGGGACCCGCATCCGGATTACGGGTTTGAAACCTTTGTGCTGTCGGATGAGCCGGGGTGTTATGATGATGCCTATACCCGCTGGGTTCAATCGATAGCGCCTGATCAGGTGGAAAAGGTGCGAACCGCGTTGCCCCCTGCTGCACTGGAATATGGGCGGCCCGTCTACAGCGATGTGGGTCGGGAAACCCATGAACCCTACCCGTTTGCCGGTGATGAAGACCTGACACACAGCGCATTCGTGGCAGCGGAGACCTGCCGTTTTCTTGAAACGACGCGTGATGGGCGACCCTTTTTCGCCATCGCGGGCTTTTACGCGCCGCATACACCGGTGAATCCGCCGCAGCGTTTTGTGGATATGTATGATTCCGCGGAACTTCCGCTTCCTGTAAAAGGGCTGGAGGAACCCTGGACCCGGAATCTTGCCGCGCTGTCCGAGGAGGAATGGCGGCACGTGGCCGCATACTATCTGGCCCTCGTCTCTCATGTGGATGATTGTGTCGGGCGCATTCTCGATTCGCTGGAAGCGGCTGGACGGTCTGAGGACACCCTCGTCCTCTTCACCAGCGACCACGGGGAATACCTGGGGGACCATGGCCGGATTCAGAAAGGCATGCCGGGGCATGACTGCATTGTGAATGTTCCCCTGATCCTGCGGCATCCGGGACGCATACCTGCCAATCAGCATGTCGACGCGCTGTGCGAGGGGGTTGATGTGGTTCCAACCATACTGGACTGGTGCGGAATCCAGAGCCCGTCCTTTGTGCAGGGGAAAAGCATGGCCGGTTTGCTGGTGAACGCGACGAAATGGCATCGCGAGGATGTTCTGGTCGAGTTTTTCGAGCCGCACGGAGGGCATCAGACCATGCTCCGGACAGAGGAATACAAGTACTGCCTGGATGCGGAGGGGAGAGAAATGTTGTTTGACATGAAGGCGGATCCGAAGGAACTGTCACCACTCCACCCCGAAGTCATGGATGCATCCATGCTGTCCGTTCTTTCGGAAATGCGCAGGCGGATGCTGATTCGGACGCGTGAGGCTGCTTATCCCTGCAGGGAAAAGACGGCAGCCTATTGACGCAGCGTTTGGTCTGACAACAGCAAGTAAACAGTCACAGATTATGACAACAGCAAGCAAACAACCACGGATTATGACAACAGCGAGCAAACAACTACGGACTATGAAAGGATGATTCCGGTGTGACCCCTCGCTTTTGCGAGTGGCCATGAAGGAATCCGAAGGAATCACGCGTTACGAACCAAGGAGGGAAAACACATGAGAATCCTGTTTCTGGACCTCGACACTCTGCGTCCCGACCACCTCGGCTGCTATGGCTATCCGAGAAACACGTCACCGAACATCGATCGGATTGCCGCGCAAGGAGTCCGGTTCGACAACTACTACTGTTCGGACGCGCCCTGTCTGCCTTCCCGCGCCGCGTTGATGAGCGGCCGGTTCGGCATTCACACCGGTGCAATCGGGCATGGCGGAACCACCGCAGATTTCAGGCTGGAAGGCCCCCCGCGCGATTTCCGGGATACGCTGGCTTTTGAGAGCCTGCCCACCGTCTTCCGGCGAGCCGGGTATCGGACAGCTTCCATCAGTCCCTTTGCGGAAAGGCACTCGGCCTGGACCTTTTATGCCGGGTTCACGGAAATGCACAACACGGGCAAGGGCGGCGGCGAATCCGCTGAGGAGATCACCCCTGTCGCGTTGGACTGGATAGAACGAAACGCGGACCAGGAAGACTGGTTCCTGCACATCAATTACTGGGACCCCCATACCCCGTACCGGGCACCTGCCGAATTCGGCGATCCGTTCCAGGATGATCCGCTGCCTGCCTGGTTGACGGATGAGGTGCTGGCGGACCACAACCGGAGAGTCGGCCCGCACGGGTCCCTGGAAATCAGCATGTATGACAACAAGGAAAATCCCAATCTACCCCGCCAACCCGGAGAGGCGCGGGATCAGGCGGGATTGCGGCGTGTGATCGATGGCTATGACTGCGGCATCCGTTATATGGACGGACATATCGGACAGTTGCTCGAAGCGCTGGAGCGCAAGGGCGTGCTGGAGGATCTGGCCATCATCGTCACGGCCGATCATGGCGAGAACCTTGGAGAGTTGGGTATGTATGCGGAACATGGCACGGCGGACCAGATCACCTGCCGCATACCCATGATTATCCGCTGGCCGGGCGCAAAGCAGGGCCATGTGGACAATGGACTGCACTACAATCTCGATCTGGCCCCGACGCTGGCGGATCTGTTTGGGCAGCCCCGCATGAAGAGCTGGGACGGTCAAAGCTTTGCCGATGCGCTGCAAACCGGAGCCGATTGCGGCCGAAGCCATCTGGTGCTGAGCCAGAACGCGCATGTCTGCCAGAGAAGCGTCCGGTTCGACGACTGGCTGTACATCCGGACCTATCACGACGGCTTCCATCTGTTTCCGGAAGAGATGCTGTTCAACCTCATTGAAGATCCGCATGAACAGGTCAATCTGGCCGAGGCACGCAGGGATGTCTGCCTGGAGGCCGTGTACCGGCTGACCGGCTGGCACGATGAAATGATGCGGACAATGGAAAACCCGACGGACCCCATGCGGATTGTCCTGCAGGAAGGCGGTCCCTACCATGCCCGTGGCCATTTGAAATCCTATTGCGAATATCTGGAGAAAACAGGGCGCGGGTACGCCATTCCCGAGCTCAAGCGCCGCCATCCCCGTGAGTTCGAATAGACATGATACTTCGAGGGAAGCACCAGCAGAGACTTTTGACTGCTTCGCGGGAAGCATCAGCAGAGACTTTTGATTGTTTCGCAAAGACAGGATAAAAAGGAGACCGGCATGGGTAAGTCAAAACGTCCGCATATCCTCATTTTCAACCCGGACCAGTTCAGGGCGGATGCCCTGGGTCATTTGGGCAATCCAGCCGCGGTGACCCCGCATCTGGACAGGCTGGCACATACGGACGGGGTTTCCTTCCGGAATGCCTTCTGCCAGAATCCGGTGTGCACGCCCAGCCGCTGCAGCTTCATGACCGGCTGGTATTCGCATGTAAACGGGCATCGTACGATGTTTCACATGCTGCACGACGATGAGCCGGTCCTGTTGAAAACCCTCAAGCAGGAAGGGTACACAGTCTGGTGGGGAGGCAAGAACGATCTGGTGCCGGGGCAGGACGGGTATGGCGCGTTCTGCGACATCAAGCATCCGGGACAGCCGACCGCGCGAAACCTGCACCGGGATTTGGCCTGGCGGGGTGACAAGGAGGGCGACAATTGGTTCTCCTTCCTTGCTGGCCGGTTGACGGATGTTGTGGAGGGCGACAAAGAACACAACATCCCGGATCACTATCCAGATTCGGACTGGGACCATGTGCTGGGCGCCATCGATTTCATCCGGAATGCGCCGGAAGACGAGCCGCTGTGTTTGTATCTGCCTTTGTTGTACCCGCATCCACCATATGGGGTGGAAGAGCCATGGTTTTCCGCTATTGACCGGGAGAAGGTGCCCATGCCGCTGCAGGTACCGGAAGGCTGGATCGGAAAACCCTCTTTGCTCAAGGGCATCCGGGAACGCCAGCGCCTGCAGGGATGGACCCCGGAGCGTTTCCGCGAGCTCCGCGCCACCTATTACGGCATGTGCAGCCGGATTGATGCTCAGTTCGGCCTGCTGATGGACGCATTGAAGCGCAAGGGCATTTATGACGATACGGCGGTGTTCGTCTTCAGTGACCATGGAGATTTCACCGGCGATTACGGACTGGTGGAGAAAACGCAGAATACCTTCGAAGACTGCCTGACAAACGTTCCCTTCCTCATCAAGCCGCCGGCGGGAACCGCTTTGCAGCCGGGCATCCGGGACGCGCTGGTGGAACTGGTGGACTTTCCTGCCACTGTGGAAGCGTTGTGCGGCATCAAGCCTGCGCATACCCATTTTGGCAGATCACTGCTGCCCCTTCTGGCCAAAGAAACGGAAACGCATCGGGATGCCGTATTCTGCGAAGGCGGCCGCATACATGGGGAAACCCATTGCATGGAACATGGCATCGAGAACCCGGACAACCTGTATTGGCCGCGTGTCAGCCTGCAGCAATCCGAGGGGCCGGAGCATACGAAGGCGGTCATGGTTCGGACGGAGACCCACAAGTATGTGCGCCGCCTGTATGAGTCGGACGAATTGTATGATCTCGTTGCGGACCCGGGAGAACTGCACAACCGCATCGGAGATCCCGCCTTGCGTGAGGTCCTGATGCAACTGAAGGAACGGATGCTCACCTTTTTTCTGGAAACAGGCGACGTGGTGCCTCACCAGCCGGACATGCGCGGGTGAACCTGCAGCATTCCGGAAGCTCGGAAATGAAGGAGGAACCCATGGAAATGAAAAAACGTCCCAACATTCTGCTCATCACGACGGATCAGCAGCGGTTTGACACCATCCGATCGCTGGGAAATCCTTTAATCCGCACTCCGCACATCGATCATCTTGTGCGGAACGGCATTGCGTTTACCAGTGCCTATTCGGACTGTCCTGTCTGCATTCCGGCACGGTGGACACTCATGAACGGGCTGAGGGCTGCCAGCTACCAGCATGCCTACTATCAGGATCGGGAGCCGCTGGCGGTGGATCCGGCACGTTCCCTGCCCGGATTGCTTTCCGGCGCGGGCTATCAGACGCATGCGGTCGGCAAGATGCATTTCTGGCCGGAACGAGCCAGGTACGGGTTCGATTCCGTCCGTCTTCCCAGGGATTATTACCGGTACATGGAGAAACACCCGCACCTTGGCCGGCCGATGATGCATGGCATCGGACAGAATGAGATGTATCCCGCCATGGCCACAGTGGCGGAGCCGCAGACCCTGACCGCCTGGACAGTGGACGAATCCATCGATTTTCTGGAAACGCGCGACCCCACCTGTCCGTTCTTTCTCTGGACCAGTTTTTCAAAGCCGCACCCTCCCTTGGATCCGCCGGAGCCCTATTACTCGATGTATCGGGACAAACAGGTGCCTGAACCGGCCGTGGGGGACTGGACGGAAGGTCTGAACGACAAAGCCGGCCATATCTGGGATGATCGCGGACACCCGGAGGATTTCCTGCCCCGTGATGTCCGGGATGACGCGCTTCGGGCCTACTATGGCCTCATTACCCAAATCGACTACAACCTGGGCCGTCTGTTCGCGCGCTTGAATGAAATGGGCATCTGGGAGGAAACCATGATCCTCCTGACCTCGGATCATGGGGAGATGTTCGGCGACCACCACGGATACGGCAAGGCCATGTTCTTTGAAGGCAGCGCCCATGTCCCGTTCATTGTCAAACCGCCAAAATCCATCGGAAACAAGGAGTCCGCCCCTTCTTCGGAGGGGATGCCGCTTGCAGCCCCGTTCGGCTGGCAGCCGGGCACCCGTTGCGCCATCCCGGTCGGCTTATGTGATGTACTGCCCACGGTGATGGGGGTGGCCGGCGTATCTCTTGTCCGGCACGATGTGCCGACGGATGGGATCAATGTCCTCACCCTGCTGGTGCCGACGGAAATGGAACGGCATGCACTTGGAGACCCTGTCCGATACGCGATGGGTGAAGTCTCCGGCGACCATCCCAAGCACTTCATCACGGATGGCCGGTGGAAATACATCCACCATCTCAACGGCGGGCAGACCCTGCTGTTCGATTTGCAGACGGATCCGAAGGAATTGACCAATCTGACTGAGGATATCCGGTATGACGGGGAACGCAATCGGCTGGAAGCCGAGATCAAACATCGTTTGCGGGCGGTCGGCCATACGGATTTGGATGTGACCGGTGCGTGGGTGGATCAGGCAGCAGACCCGGTCTGCCGAAAGAATGAGAGCTTCCCCGGACTGCATTCCACCCATTACGAGATTGATGTATTGCACTGATATGCAGATATGTGGCAACCCGGTGGAAAAATGCGGCCATGCTGGTTTGCATGGAGTTCAGAAAGGAAGCAGGGATGAACATTCTATTCGCCTTTGCCGATGACTGGGGCCGGTATGCCCGAGCCTATGCCGACAAGGGGGTTTTTGGCGGTGTGTGCCGGTTGTTGGAGACCCCGCACTTTGACCGGATGGCGGCTGAAGGCGTCCTGTTTGACAACGCTTTTGTTCCCGCGCCGAGTTGTACCCCTTGCCGCAGTTCCCTGCTGTCCGGCCGTTTTTTCTGGCAGACGGGATTGGGAGCCATCCTGCTCGGTGCCGTATGGGATGATGCCATTCCCACCTTTCCGCTGGAATTGGAGAAGCATGGATACTTCATCGGCCATACGTACAAGGTTTGGTGCCCAGGCAAGAGCTACAACGCGCCATATGGCGGGCGGCGCACCTCCTATGAGGGAGCCGGGGTCCGGTTCAACCGGTTTTCCCATGAAGCGGTCCGGCGGGCGCCGGAGGTTGGCATGGACGCCGCGAAAACGGAACTGCTGGAAGAGGTCCGTGCCAACTTCCAATCCTTTCTGGACGCGCGTCCGGCCGATCAACCCTTCTGTTACTGGTGGGGACCCACCAACACACACCGGACCTGGGACAAGGGATCGGGAAAATCCGTCTGGGGACTGGAACCCGACCAACTGTCCGGTCTGCTTCCGCCGTTTTTGCCGGATGTGGCGGAAGTGCGGGAGGATTTCAACGACTATCTGGGTGAGTGCCAGGCCGTGGACGCGGGGCTGGGGGTGCTGCTGCAGTGCCTGGAGGAAAATGGGGAGCTGGAGAATACCCTGATTGTCGTCAGCGGGGATCATGGAATTCCCGGCATGCCGCGGGCCAAATGCAACCTGTATGACATCGGACTGGAGGTGCCGCTTGCCATCCGGTGGCCGAATGGCGTGCAAGGGGGACGCGTGGTGCATGACTTCGTCAACCTGATGGACCTGGCCCCGACACTGTTGGATGCGGCCGGTGTGCCCCTCCCCGAAGGCATGACGGCGAAAAGTCTTTGGCCGGTCCTTTCCGGAGTTGACCAGGGGTGGGTGGATGCAACGCGCACCTCTGTGGTCACCGGTCGGGAGCGGCACGTGGACAGTGCCCGTGAAGGATTTTTGCCGTATCCGCAACGGGCTATCCGTACCGGGGATCATCTGTTGGTCGTCAACTTCGCGCCAGATCGGTATCCCATGGGCGATCCGGGCATACTGGCCGAAGGGGGGAATCCCATCCCCTATGCGCATCTGGAAGGGGATACCCATGTGGTGTATGCCGACATGGATGCCGGACCTACCAAGGCGTGGATGATTTGGAACCGGGAACAGGCCCAGTGGCGGGAGACGTTCTCTCTTGCCTTCGGGAGGCGTCCGTTTGTCGAGTTGTATGATTTGAAACGGGATCCTGCGCAAATGAACAATGTGGCGGAAGAAGCGGCATATGCGGTCGTCCGACGCTCGCTGGAGGAGCGGTTGCTTGCGGTTCTTGGGGAGCAGGCAGATCCGCGCGTACCGAAAGATGCTGTCGCGAGGAAGAAAGATCCATCCAGCAGCCCGTTTCTATTCACGCAAGGAGGACAGGAAGTCTGCCACTTCGAACATGCGCCGTATGCAGGTCCTCTTCAAGCATTTCAGAGAGCGCCGTTCGGTTGGCCGGAGGAGGCATGATGGGAAAGCATGCTGCAAAGCCCAATATCCTGTTCATCCTTGTCGACGACATGGGCTGGATGGATCTCGGGTGTCAGGGCAGCCGCTTTTATGAAACGCCTGTGCTGGATAAGCTGGCACGGGAAGGCATGCGGTTTACCGATGCCTATGCGGCCTGTCCGGTCTGTTCCCCAACGAGAGCCAGCCTGATGAGCGGAAAGTATCCTGCGCGTGTAGGGGTGACAGACTGGATTGATCATGGCGGAAACTATCATCCATGTTGCGGGAAACTGGTGGACGCGCCGTACCGCAAACAGCTTCCCCATTCGGAAGTCAGCGTGGCGCAAGCGCTGCGCGAAGGGGGATATCAGACCTGGCATGTCGGCAAATGGCATCTGGGTATGGAATCCCACTACCCGGAAACACATGGGTTTGATGTGAACATTGGCGGTTGCCATTGGGGTCATCCTCCGCAGGGGTATTTTTGCCCTTATGGAATTGTCACCCTGCCGGATGGACCGGAAGGGGAATACCTGACGGACCGGTTGACCGACGAGGCCATCGGGTTGATCCGGAAGAAGGAGCCGGAACGTCCTTTTTTCCTGAATCTGTGGCACTACACGGTCCATACCCCGATTCAGGCGAAGGAGGAAGATATCGCATATTTCGAGGAAAAAGCCAGGATGATGGGTCTGGACTCCCGGCAGGCACTGGAAGAAGGGGAGCCGTTCCCATTCATCCATAAGCAGCATCTCCGTGTGACCAGACGCAGATTTCAATCCGATCCCGGTTATGCCGCGATGATCCGCAATCTGGATGAAAATACGGGGAAATTGCTGAAGGTGTTGCAGGAAGAGGGTTTGCTGGAGAACACACTGGTTGTTTTCACTTCGGACAACGGGGGATTGGCGACTGCCGAAGGCTCCCCTACGTGCAATGCGCCGCTTTCCGAAGGCAAGGGCTGGATGACGGAAGGCGGTGTGCGTGAACCGCTGCTGGTCCGCTGGCCGGGAGTTGTATCCACCGGAAGCCTTTGTGAGACCCCTGTGACGAGTCCTGATTTCTATCCGACGTTTCTGGAAGCGGCCGGACTTCCCTTGCGACCGGAACAGCATAAGGACGGGGTGAGTTTTCTGCCGCTGCTGCGTTCGGAATCGTGGGAGCGGGGTCCGATATTCTGGCATTATCCCCACTATGGCAATCAAGGAGGCACGCCCTGCTCCGGGATGCGCGACGGTCCCTGGAAGCTGGTGGAAACCTTTGAAACCGGACGTTGTTCTTTGTACAATCTAGAGGAAGATATCGGGGAAATCCGCGATCTTGCTGCCATCCTGCCGGACCGCGTAGTGGAAATGCATCGAAAGCTTGAAGCATGGCGTCTTGAGGTGCAGGCCATTCTGCCGGTGAGGAAGCCGTAAAGGCAGACCGCAAAATATGCGGTCTGCCTGTTCCGAACCCCATGATGAATGATTATAAGGCTGAAGCAGCGGGTGTCGTCCGGACTTGAAAATCAGTTAGTATTTTCAGAAGATCTTGCTTGAGTGGAATCATCGCTGCTTGCTTGTCAATAATCTGTTGCTTCAGTAACAGAATCGATTCGATTGCAGCCTCGGCATCTTCCGTATTTTTCGCCTTCACAGCATCTTTGAATTCCTTCCATAACTCTTTTTTGTCACTCTGCCACTCACTGATTAGGGTACGGACTGTTTCAATAGCCGCCCTTGCAACTTTGATATCATTCATGTCTTTTTCATCAAGCTCTATATTCTTTACACGCAGTTCCTTTGCTGCAGTTCTGATTTCATCATTCAAATCCTTGATCGCTGCCCAGTTTTCCCTGCTGGTGACACGCAAGGCTTCCAATTCCTGAAATTTTTCTGCAAATGCTGACCGGAACGCCATCCGTTCTGCTTTTCCGGCGTTGTCTCCGATGGCCTCTGCCCTGTTTTGTCCGTCTTCCAGAACGGTTGCGACCGTCATGCCGAGAATCCCCTGCGAGGAGGCGTTCATGCTGCCACGCCTGTTGTTTTCCGCCGCGAAGGAACCTACTGTCATGCTCAGAACCAGTACCACAACTGTGAATATTGCGACTGCCTTTTTCATACTCGATACTCCTCTTCGTCAATTACTGGGCATTGCGCCTGTACCTTGATGATACAAGCCACCTGTAAAACGAATGAGCAGTCAAATGTGAACAATCTGTAAACGTCAGACCGGACAAGCAGCACATTGGACAAGCAGCACATTGGACAAGCAGCACATTGGACAAGCAGCACATTGGACAAGCAGCACACCGGACAAGCAGCACACCGAACCGCTTCAATCGGCCCCTGGGCTGGCAGCCAGCAATTCCTGCGCTTCCCGGACACTGCCGACGACAGGCAGGATTTGATCAATCTTCGTGATGCTGAACAATTCCCGGATGAAAGTGTCCGGAACAACTGCGACAAGCCGCGCATCCTTCGGTTTTCGCTTGAAGATGTTGAAAATCAAGCCGAATCCGGTGCTGTCGATTTTTTTCGTTTCGGTGAAATCGAGGATATACTCTGACGTTTCGACAAAAAGCTCGTTGACCATAGCCTTGGCGGTCTGCACATGCTGATAGACCAGCAGTCCCCTGACAGAAAGAATCTGACACTTCCCGTTCACACTCCGGGTTACTTCGATTTGGTCTTTGTCCATGCTGTTTATCATTATAATTTCCTTTCATGACCGAAGGTACTGCCTTGAACGGATGGAATCAGACCTTCCGGAATGAAGAAGTCCGGATTCTTTCGGCCTCTCTCACTCAGGCGGACTTGAATTTGCTGACTTCTCCCTGCAGGGATTCGGCCAATACAGCCAAATCCGCGGCCCGGCTTGCTATTTCTTCCATGGAGGCGTACTGTTCCTGTGAGGAAGCGGCGACCTCCTCGGCAAAGGCTGCGTTGCTGCTGATGACGCCGGAAATATCCAGTACGGAATTCGATATGACCTCGGTCTTGCTTTGAATCTGCCGGTATATGTCATGGATGGCCAAAGCTCCGTTTTCCGTTCTGCGGACCATGCCCACAATGGTTTCGAGCGCCTCTCCACCCTTTTGGATTGCACCGATTTGTGTATTCACCTTTTCAAGGTTTGTTTCCATGGTTTTCACGGTCACATCGGTTTCCGACTGGGTATCCCGAATCAGTTCGGTTATCGCTTTGGCAGCGACACCCGTGCTCTGTGAAAGCTTTCGGATTTCTTCGGCAACGACGGAGAATCCCCTCCCGTGCTCACCGGCCCTGGCTGCCTCAATGGACGCATTCAGCGCAAGCAGATTGGTCTGCGAAGCTATCCCGGTAATGACATTGCTGATACTGCTGATCTCCAGCGACCGTTTCCCGAGGTTTTGGATGGACTCGGTTGCAAATTCAACGGTCTTGCTGACCCAGGTGAACTGTTCGATGACTTCGGTCATATAGTCTTTTCCGTTAGTGGCAATCTCCGTGGATTGCTTGGAAAGATCCACCAGACCATTAGCGTTGTCGAACCCCTCCTGCACTTTGTCCGAACTGGACTTGATCTGCTGCAGGATTTCACTGACATGTCCATTCTGTTGCGAGGCTCCCTCTGCCATCGTATTGGTAGCTGAAGCAACCTGTCTGGCCACATTGCCATTCGCCTCGGCGGATTCCGCCACTTTTCCGGAGAGTGTCACAACATTTCCGGATGTAGCCTTCACCTGCTGTATGATCCCCTGCACAGTCTCGATGAAACGATTGAACGCATGCCCCAGCTGACCGACCTCGTCCATGCTTCCGACATGCAGCCTCTGCGTCAGATCTCCGCCGTTTGAGGCAAGCGCGTTCAATTCATTCTTAATCTTGCCCAGTGGCTTCAACAGAAGGTATATGGTGCCGCTGCTGAACAGGACGCCGACCAGGGCAACGAGAATGCCCATGATCAGGTTGTTCCTCAACTGGTCATCAACCTGATCGACAATGACCGTGTTATCATAAACCCCCTGAAAATACCCGATTGATTCCCCCGCCGAGTCCAGTATCGGTGACAGATAAACCACACATTTCCCGGAAGGAAACGTGAAGAATTTCCCAGTCTGCGCGGTTGCGATTTGCGACTCGGTCAATCCGATGGCATAATTTTCATCCGCCGTTCCGAACAGGAATACGGCCTTATCCCCATCCAGACCGAAAACATACCATTCCCCGGGATACTGTTCCTGCAGCCTGGCAGTCATCGTACTGTTCAGACCGAGGCCAAGTTCAACGGTACCAATGAATTCACCATCCTTGACAACCGGAGAGATATACCGGAACCCAATCCCGGCCACCCCATTTTCAAGTCCGAACGCGACCTGCTGTGTATTGATGGCCTGCACAACCAGCGGACGGATTTTGGTCAGGTCATCCCCGAACTGCTTCGGCTTATGAACCCTGAGAAAGGAAGTGTGGTCCGGCAGATGGAATTGAAACTGGTCAATGCCATATGCATTGAATTTTTTCATGAACGGTTCCGTAATTTTCAGCAAGGTTTCCCTGTCTCTGGCGGCAAAAGCATCAACAATCGCTTCGCCGCTCAGAATGGGAACAAGGCCCACCTTCAGGAGGGTGTACTGTGCCTGAAGTGTTTTGCTGATTCCCACTTCCGTTTCACTGACTTTCATCTTTTCATAGGCAGCCATGAGGTCCTTTTCGTCTTGGTTTGTTTTGACCGTATACAGTCCGACCAAAACGAACAAAACCAATATCACCAGTGCGCCGAACTTGACATTGAGCCTTTTTCTGAAAAAATTGATCAACGGCATCCGGATATCCTCCTGTGATTTGTGACAAATCGTATTGGTTCGTGAAAAATCGTGACGACTTGCTTATGACTTGCATTATATGACAAAAGACGTACGGTTGCACAGAATGCCATCGTTTCCATCTTGTTCTTGATATCACACAGAACCCTGCTTCTTCAGATTGCCTTGGTTATTGTGTAGGTATGGCTTCCGTCCGTTTCGGCCTTCATCACGAAAAGGTCCGAAAACAGCCTGATCAGGGAAAGCCCACGCCCGCGGTCTTCCAGCGAGATTTCCCGGGTTTCCGTCCCTTCGTCCGACTCCTCCGGCATAATCGGGATGCCACCTCCTTTGTCATTGATGGAAAACATGAGTTCATGATCGGAAATCTTCAGGTCCATGGTGATGTTGCCGGGGTCATCGGGAGCCTTCCGGGTCTGCATGGCTTCCACGCTGTTGATGACCAGTTCGTGGGTCGCGAAGCAGAACTTCTCGAACTCCTTCACGCCTTCGTGAAGGAGAAGATTCTCGACGATCTGGTCGATGACCGACACATACGCCAAGCAGGCAGCACATTCAAACCGCATCATGCACATCCCGTCATCCCCCGCCCGGATACAGTTCCACGTAAACAAGCGACACATCATCTTCACGGGGAAGCTGCTCGATCAGACTGAACAACTTCTCGACCACAACGAATCCGCTTTCGGTTGATTTTCCATATACCTTGGTGTAATTCAGAAGGTACTCGATGCTGATTGTGTTCTTTTTGAACAGTTCAAACAGGCCGTCTGTGTACAGAAATATGCTTGATTTCCCGACATAGCCGATCTTTTCCGGAAGAACGGTCATTTCCCCGAAAACACCCAAGGGAAGACAGCCCTTGTCAAGCCACCGTGTTTTTCCATCCTGCCCGATGAAGGCGGAGGAAGGTTGTCCCGCATTCACGTATTCAAGCGTGCGTTCCCTGGTGTTGACCGTCATGAAGAATGCCGCACAGTAGTATTCATCCTGTGCAAGGTTCCGGTTGAGTTCTATGACGATTTTGTTCAGGCCCCTGGCAAGGTCAGCCGCGCCGGCACTCCTCAGCACCAGCTCCGGAAGGTTTGCCCGGATATACATGCAGATCAGCGAGGTGGCCGTGCCGTGTCCCATGACATCCAGCAGGATGATGCAGAATTCGTCTTCGCTGATGCGCTGCCAATAATACAAGTCCCCGCCGAGGAATGCGACGGGCAGGTAGAACCCGTTGATGGAGATCTGTCCGGTCGCGACAGGCGCCTGGAGCAGCTGACGCTGCAGGTGTCTGGCAATGCCGAGATCATCTGTCAGGTTCTTGTTGTAGGCGGCCAGTTCCCTTTCCCGGTCCTCCCTTTTCCCCATTTCCTCATACAGACGCAGGGTGGCCTTGATCCTGGAAAGGACAACGCCTCTGCTGTAAGGCTTGGTGATGTAATCCATGACTCCGGCCCGGAAGGCTTCTTCGATATCCTTCACATTTTCCGAAGCGGTCATCATGATCACCGGCATGCCGGCATGATTCGGTGAACCCCGTATCCTCCTGCAAAGCTCTATCCCGTTCATATCCGGCATGGACAGGTCCGTCAGCACGATATCGACGAGGGTTCCCGTTTCATCCCGGCGTTTTCCGCCATCCTCCGCCACCTGTCCTTCCAGAATGGAAAGTGCTTCTTCCGCGCTTTTCGCATGGCGAAAACGACTGTATCCGGCAGACTTCAGGATGGCTTCAAGTATCCGGCCGTCAATATCGCTGTCATCCACAAGCAAAAACGTATGATCGCTCAAATCTCCCCTCCAGTCGTCAGAATACCACCTGTTCCAGATTCATGACCCATTTCATCGCTTCGTTGTGGATGCCTGCCACGACATCCATCTCAACACCCAATTCTCTCGCCAGCACGACGGCATTCCGCCAATCGCCCCTTTCCAAAGCCAAAATCAGCTGAAAGCTCTTTGAAAGTACTGTTTCTTCCTGTGTTCCAAGCAAAGCCCTCTTCACTTCAGGCGAAAGGGGAATCTCCTGCAGAATTCTATCCATGCTGCATTCCGCCAGCACATCGAGCATGGAAAGAATACCCACGGTCATGAACGCCGAATGCTGGCGTTCCATCCCGACCACCCGGGAGAACATCTCAAGGAATTTTCCGCGTATCATGCTGAAACTGACGACCTCTCCGTTTCCGCCTGCGTTCTGTTTTCTGAGGGCAGCGATGTATGTCCACTTTCTGACTTCATCCAGTCCCAGCGTGACCAAAGCCTGTCTGATGGACCCGATGCGCTGGCCTCTGCTGAAAAAGGCCGAATTGACGATGCGCAGGATTTCATAGGAAAAGGAAGCATCCATTTCAATGATGTCGGCCAGTCTGACAAAATCAGGTTCAACGTCCTGTATGGCGTTGAGCAGACGAAGGAAGTTCATTTTGCTGGGGGACAGGGTCGAGGAGGAAAGAATCTCCGGTTTTGCGAAGTAGTACCCTTGAAAGTAGGAATAGCCCAACTTCTTCGCCTTTTCAAAATCCTGACGGGTTTCCACCTTCTCCGCGAGAAATCTGATTCTCCCATTTGCAAACCGGCTGACAAATTGACGCTTTTCCGCCTCGGTTGCGGAAAGAAAGTCCACCTTCACAATGTCGGCGAGGTCAATCAATTCCCGAATGGCCTGTTTCAATATCCTGTCGTTGAAAGCGATCAGATAGCCGTTCGCCTTCATGGTCCTGCATGATGTGACGACATCCTCCAGGTTCTCATCGAATTCGAGCACTTCCATCACCAGGTACTCGACTGGAAACAGGGTGGCGATATCCTTTGTCAAAAGACTGCCCGGAATGTTGATGAATGCCTTTCTGTCTCCTGTAAGCGATACAAGATCCAACGAAAGAAAATTCCCGGCGATGACATGCGAGGTGGCCACGTCGCCGTCTTCACAGGAATAGGCGTTCTGTCCCAGTTCCCGGTACAGCAGTTCATATCCGTATACCCGGTTGTCGACGTCAAATATCGGTTGCCGCGCGATGACCATGGCACGCACCTTCCGTGGGATGGATGACCTGCTTTTTGATAGATTTACCCAGCATCTGTCATCTGTAACAGCAAATCCCCGGCTGGGTCCATTTCTTCGGCACGGAGAACAGCCCTGGAAGCCCTGCTCATCGAACATATCTATCGTTTTCATAATTGATTCCGGTGCTAAAAAGTCGATTTTCAACTTTTTCATGCAGAATTCTTCAGGAATCCTGCATGACAACTCGCAAAAGCGAGTTACACCAGCATCATGATTTGCCTGTTGTATTCACCGCATACTTGGAAGGAGGATGTCCTGTTTTCTCCCTGAATACCCGGGAGAAATGGGACTGGCTGCAAAAGCCGGTTTTTTCAGCGATTTCCGTGAGCGGGAGGTCCGAATACCGCAGCAGCGAAAGTGCCTCCCGGATGCGAAGTCCGGTCAGGTACTGCTTCAGCGTCATGCCTGCATACAGCTTCATCAGGCGGCTCAGGTGGTCCGGATGATAATGAAACATGGCGGAAATGCTGCCACAGGTGACTCCCGCTCCATGATTTTCCGCCAGATACCGGATGATGGCAGACAGGCGGTTCGATTCGGATCTGGCATCAGGGGGCAGCATCCGCAACCGCAGCAGATAGGCAAGCAGTGATTTCAACAGACCGCTGACCTGCGCTTCCCAATATACGGCACGCCCGTCATGCTGTGCCAGCAGGTTCAGCAGCATTTCGCGGAGGTCCCCATCACCGGGTCTTCGCATGACCTCAGACAGACCAGGCGGGTCCAGCCGGTAGGAAGGAAGGGGGATATCTTCTTCCCTGAATGATTCCGGTGTCGTATGATGGGGCAGACTGCGGGAACGATGATGGCTGGTCAGGTCGAAGTCGATGCCCGTCAGAAGAAAAGGATCCAGCCGGTCGGCCTGAATCTGCTGCGTGACGCCCGCCGGGCAATAATACAGATCCCCGGGTTCCGCGTCATACTGGTTCTCTCCGATCCGGAACATGCCCCGACCTGAATGGACATAAAGAAGGTATGGATTGTACAGCACCCGTTCTCCCGTATCAAACCCGGAACTGCAGGGAAAAAGATTGATGGTCCGGAGATGGGGTGCGCAATCTTCCAGCGGCACAATCACCTGTCCGGTCATATCGGATTTCTGCAAATCATCGCCGTATTCATGCATCGCAACCGGCTTTCCCTTCTGTCAGAATGGAATTGCAACTGCTTCATGCGCAACAGAAAGCATCGCACGTGTTCCTCTTCCAGTGTAGCTTTCACATCGCTTTTCTGCAAATGCATGGATAAATCGGAGAAAGGAATCATTGCATGAATTCACGTGAACGTGTCCGCACTGTCTTTGCCGGGGGGATCCCCGACCGCATCCCGATTGATTACGACGCCAACCCCGGCATCGATGCGAAACTCAAGGCGCATTTCGGTCTTGCCCCGGGTGACGCCGAAGGTCTGCGCAAGCGTCTCGGTGTGGATTTCCGCGCCATCGGCGCTCCCTATGCCGGCCCGCGTCTGCACGCGGAACAGTCCGACAGAATCGTTGACCCCCAATATGGTTGGCATCTTCGCGAAGTGAACCATGCCTCCGGCAAGTATTGGGACTACTGCGACTTTCCGCTGATGCATGCCGATGAGGAGGAAGTGGCGGCCTGGCCGCTCCCCTCGGCGGACGATTTTGATTACAGCCAACTCGAACAGGACTGCGATACGTTCCAGGATTATGCCCTGTATCACGGCAATCCCGGTCTCGCCTGCATCATGAACACGGCAGGCTTTCTGCGCGGCATGGAACAGACATTTCTGGACCTCGCCCTGGACGACCCGGCCGGGCTCCTGCTGATCGACCGAATCCTTGCACTGCATCTGGAAGTCACCAGAAGGGTCCTTGCACGCATCGGACACCGGATCGATTTTCTGTGGCTGGGAGAAGATTTGGGTTCCCAAAGAGGGCCCCTCATTTCGCAGGACCTCTTTCTGCGGAACATACTTCCCAGGCATGTCCCCTTCTTCGAACTCGCCCGGGAATACGGACTGCCCGTCATGATGCACACGTGCGGATCGAGCAGCTGGGCATACGAAGACTACATCGCCCTCGGTTTGAAGGCGGCCGACACGCTGCAGCCCGAAGCCGCAGGAATGGACCCGGTCACCCTGAAAAAGCAATTCGGCGGCCGCCTTGTCCTGCACGGCTGCATCTCGACCGCCGGGCCTGTGGCATTCGGCACGGTGGATGAAACGGTGGCGGATGTTCGGGAGAAACTGACTGTGCTGATGCCCGGAGGCGGTTACTGTTTTTCCCCGACCCATGCGCTTCAGGACAATTCACCGCTCGAGAACGTGCTGGCGCTGTACGAGACGGCACACAAGCACGGTGTTTACGGGCAAAGCACCGCCGGGTAAGGCGTGGGAAGAAAATTACATGCTCTTTTCCCGAATAGAATGGCAGGTTTGGCCATTGTTTTCGGGAATTCAGAGAGGAGGTTATTTTATTCCAAGCCCTAAGTCACCGGTAATAAATCCCATAAAAACAGTCCTGGTAGGCTGGCAGCTTATCGTTTTCCTTTCTTTTTGTGTCATGATGAGGTGGTTGCAGGTTTCGGCACTTTGTTTTCTGTGACCAGTCGTCAGAACATGAAAGGAAATTACGCATGAGAAGGAAAAAAGTTCTGCCTGATGACAAATTTTCAAGACCACGTGTTGATGAGGATGATGCTTTCATCATGCGACCAAAAATCGACATGGCCTTCAAGCTTCTGTTCGGAACCGAACAGCACAAACACTTGCTTGTCTCGTTGCTCAAAGCCATCCTCGGAAATGGGGTACTTAATTTCGATAATCTTGAGTTACTCGACAAGGATTTGCTGCGACAGCACGCAACCGACAAACTAAGCGTACTTGACGTACGTGCCCGAACAGCCGGTCGCGAAGAGATCAATATCGAGATACAGGTTGCGCCGTTTGCATCCATGCCCAGACGCAGCCTCTATTACTGGAGCAGACTGTACACGGACCAACTTTCCGGTTCCATGGAGTACCGCGAACTCAAACCATGCATCGTCATCAATCTTGTTGATTTCATCTGCTTCCCGATGAACCAGGTTCATTCTCTCTTCCGCCTTCGGGATGATGCAACTGGACATCTGATGGATAATGTTCTGCAGATCCATTTTTTCGAGCTGCCAAAAATCGATGATCTCCCGACCTCTATGTCGTTGCACGATGGAAATCGGCCACGAGCAGCGAACGGAATGGAAGGAATCGATCTTGCATTACGCTCCGAATTGACGGATGATGAAGACGAAACGATCATTGAGCCATCCAGCACAAGCGATGCAGACGTCTCTTTGTGGGACTGGTTGAATTTCATACGTGCCGAAACCCGGGAGGAGCTGGAATTGATGGCAAGGAAGAACAGAACATTGGCATATGCCTTTCACGAATTGAAAGTTGCCGGCATGGATGAGCAGACAAGGCGTGTTTATGAAGCTAGGGAAAAACAACTCCTGGATGAACGTTCCCGGATTTCGGAGGCATTGGACCAGGGCCGTGAAAAAGGCCGTGAGGAGGGCCGCGAGGAAGGCCGCAGGCAGGAGCGCATCGAATTGATCCGCAGGTTGAGTGCAGGCGGGGCGTCCATCGAGCAGATTATTTCCCTGCTTTCCCTCTCATGGGAAGAAGTGGAGAAAGCCCTGACAGCGTCACAATGAGTCGCAGAAGAACATCGTGCCACTGCAGACCGTTATCATGCCACCGCAGTGCGTCTTTATGCCGCCACCGCCACAAATTATGCCACCACAGATGCCCGGTCACTTGTCCAGAATTGCCAACTCTGCAGCGATGCGCGCCATATCCAGCGGATAGGTTCCGAACTCCCGCAGGGTCTCCACCATGAGGGCATAGCTTTCCGGCGAAACATCACTGCTGACCGAATGGTCGGACTGGCAGACCCATCCCCCACCCTGTGCCGCCTGAAGCTTGTAGAGAACCTCCCGACGAATGGTGTCCGCGTCACCGCTTTCCATGCAGCGCACATCGACATTGCCGACAAAGGCAAGGCGGCCTTCATACTGACGGCCAATCTTCACAACGTCCAGATCCGCCTTCACCTCCAGCGGATTGTAGGCGTCCAGGCCGATTTCAACGAAATCATCATAGATGGGGGTCGCATTGCCGCACCCATGGTAAACGACCATCAGACCGTTGGCATGGAACAGATCGATGAGCCGCTTCACCTGGGGCTTGAACAGTTTGCGCCAGATGGCTGGAGAAAACAGCATGCCATTGCGGTAGGCAACATCGCCCCAGATGTACATGCCGGAAAGTCGTCCTTTTCCCGCCTTCACTTGGGCCTCGGCGAATGTGTACAGAAAATCTCCGATGCGGCCGACGAAATCCGCAAACATCTCCGGCTCCTCGAGCATCCAGTACATGGCGTTTTCCGTGCCGATGCAGCGCCACAGGTATTCATAGACCTCCGTGACGGAACCGAAGACGGCGAAGTCGTCCTTGTATGCGTCCACACGTTCAGTCCAGGCCGGAATGCCTCTGGATAGCGCGTCCCCGACACAATTGATCTGGTCCTCACCGCTCTGATGAAAGCGACGCGGATCGGCAGGATCCTCGAAGGTGAAATCCGCCATTTCTTCCGGCGTTTCCACGGAGAACTTGTCGAAATGAGGCATCGGCGCTGTGCCGGAGCGCTTGATAGTCGCACCGAATCCTGTTTTCAGGATGATGTCGGCGCCTTCTTCAAGAAGGATCTCGAACGGCTGGATTTTCGGATCCATATTCGGCGTGATGATGATATAGTCAAGGTCATACATCCGGTACGGATCGAAATCCGGGCCGAATTTTTCACGGCATTTCAGCAAGTGTCCGGTCCAGAAGAAATCGCTGATGGGGACCCGATCAGCCTCCTTATGCGAGAGAACCGCCCTCAGGCGCTGGATTTTCTCATTGGCCTTACCCATATGTGTTCCCCTTTCGTTCCATACATTGCCGGTCCCTTTTGATATGAACACTGCCGGTCCCTTTCGATCTGAACGTTACCGATCCCTTTCGAGCTGAGCATCGCCGGTCCTGTCGATGTGACCGTCTTCCGGCATCACTTCCTGTCCCGCGGGTTCATCTCTGTTCCACTGAATTCAGTCGTAATGGAACACTTCCTGCATGGTGGCCCACCACTCTCCCGGAGCCCGGCCTTCAACCGGCTCCTGACAGGGCTTGCAGACATCCCACCATTCCTGCGTGCGCGGGTCTGCGGCCATTTTTGCCATATCCGCCTCAAAATCGTTCCCGACATATTCGAAGTAGGAGAACAGCAGTCCGTTCATTTCGTAAATGGAGTAATTCCGGATGCCGCAGGCCGTAATCATCTCCAGAATATCAGGCCAGACGTCAGCATGAAGCTTTTTGTATTCCGCCAGTTTCTCCGCCCTGACGCCAATGAGCTGTCCATATCGTTTCATGATGGGTTCCTCCCGATATTTCACTGCTTGCCATATCCTGAGAACATTATAGAAAATCCGTCTGCATAGAACCATACACACACTTGATGAGTTTGGTCGGTATTTTCATCTGAATGATTTGTACCTGCCGGTGCCTTGGCTTGGAAAGAAATAACCTGCTCACTCCGGCACCTTACCATTGCGCCGGCAGGAACAAGTCCACATTGTCCTGTTTGATGATATGCTTGGGCAGATAACGGACTGATTCTACAGACAATCCATTGAACCAGTCGGCCGCCATCTTGATGGGCACCGCGCCATCCGCCTCGGCGGACTGGTAGGTGATGGCGAAGCATTTTCCTGCCTTGACCGCATCCATGCCCACCCGGCTGTTTCCGGCCGCCACCAGGATGATGTCCTCCCGTCCCGCCTTTCGGCAGGCATCGAGGGCACCGGTCAGCTGGGTATAGTCGTCCGCGATGCAGATGGCCTTCAACTGATCGCCGTATTTCGTAATCCAGTCGGAGACGACCTGCGTCGTTTTCTCCACTTCGAACCCCGGCGCCTGCATGTCGAGTGTGACGATATGTGGCGCAACCTTTTCCAGCTCGGTTATCATGCCGTATGTCCTCGAAAAGAAGGGAGAACCGCCCGGAGCATGGCGCAGGTAGCAGATGCCGCCTTCGTTGCCGAGTTTTTTGGCGAGTTCCCTGGCCAGGATGCGGAACTGTCCCCAATCGTCCGGCCCTGTCCAGCCGATGACATAGCGAAATCCGTCGGCATAGGGAACCATGTTGCTGGCGATGCAGGGAATGCCGGCTTCATTGATCTTTCGAAGCTGCTGCACCGAGGCTTTTGCATCCAACGGAATCAGCACGATCAGATCCGGCTTTGCATTGATGGCCTGATCGAGCAGCTGGTTCTGCACGTTCAGATCCCAATTGGGCGAATAGATGCGCAGTTTCATGCCATAGGCGTCGGCGATTTTCTTCGCGCCGATGCCGTAGGCTGTGAGATAAGGATGGTCTCCGTTGATGATGACCATGACCTGTTTTCCTGTCGCCCCATCGGCGGGAGATGCCGGCATGCCGGTTTTTTCGGTGTTCCAGCCGGCATATTCGAGGTCATACCAGTGGAGTGCCTCTTCCAGAGGCAGCTTGTCCGGATCCGTCGGGCGTTCCGGGATTTCCTTCTGTTCCATGTATAGCAGAAGAGGCTGACCGTCCCCGGACTTGAGTCCGCTGACATCAACCTGCAGGGATTCCGCAAGATTTGCACCCGGCTGTTCCGTAACGGTCGGAACGGCTGAGACGGAGGATCCGGGTACGGCCGTCTGCGAACAACCACCCAGCATGCCGGCCAGCAGAAAAACGGCAAGAAGACTTCCCGAACCCGCTTTTGAACGATTCATCATTACCCCCGCAAAGACCGGAAACGCGGAACCGGGAGGCAGTCCATCGGACCACCCCCCGTTCCATGATATCATTCCGAGGACACCCATGCCAGATGCGGCATGGACAGCTGTCGAATGCTCACCATTGTGCCTGTCGGCATGAACAGCTGTCGAATGCTCACCATTGTGCCGGCATGAACTTGTCCACATCATCCTTTGTGATGATGTGCTTGGGCAGATAGGTGACGGGGTCGATGGGAGCACCGGCGAAGAAGAGGGCTGCGGTACGCATGGCGGCGGCACCGTCGCCTTCCGTTGTCTGGTAGGTGATGGCAAAGCAGTCGCCGGCCTTCAATGCATCCATGCCGGCCTTGCTGTTGCCGGCGGCCACGACGACGATGTCGGTGCGGCCAGCCTTCTTGAGCGCGTCAACAATGCCGATGAGCTGTGCGGAATCGTCCGCGGCGATGATGCCCTTGAGTTCGTCCCCATACTTGGTGATCCAGTCGGAAACAAGCTGGGTGACCTTTGCGGCGTCAAATCCGGGTGCCTGGCGATCGAGCAGTTTCATGTCCGGCGCGATTTTTGCCAATTCGGAAATCGGTCCGTCCGTGCGGGCGAAGAAGGGGGAACCGCCGGGATTGTGGGAGATGCAGGCGTATCCGCCCTTGTTGCCCATCTTCTTCGCGAATTCCTGTGTCAGCATGCGGAACTGTCCCCAGTCATCCGGTCCGGACCAGCCGATGGTGTACTTCATCGCTTCATCGACAGACAAGGTGTTGGTGGCAACCAGCGGAATGCCGGCATCATAGATTTTCTTGAACTGCTGGACCGCAGCCTTGGAATCGATTGGAATCAGGGCGATGGCATCCGGCTTCTCGTTGATGGCCTGGTCGATCATCTGGTTCTGGACATTGAGGTCCCAGTTCGGAGACATGGTCTTCAGGACGATGCCATAGGCTTCGGCAGCCTTCTGGGCTCCGGCGATGTAGGCGGTTGTCCACGGATGGTCGCCATGAACGATCAGGGTGACCTTCTTGCCTTTGGCACCGTCCCCGGGGGATTTCGGCATGGTTGCCTTGACGGTTGTCCAGCCAGCGTACTCCATGTCCCACCAGTGCAGGGGGTCGGTGTCGGGCAGTGCGTTCGGGTCCGCGGGACGTGCCGGAACATCCTTCTTGTCGCCGATGACCAGCAGCGGCTGACCGTCGGAGCCCATGATTTTGGAGAGGTCGACGGCGAGGGTTTCCTTGGCACCTGTATTTTCCGCAGGTGCAGCGGACGCCTTGGCGGATTCGGCGGCTGGAGCGGCTGTGCCGCATCCACCCAGCATCAGGGTCAGCAGACAGAGGATGACGGCAAAGGACAACAGTTTCTTTTTCATTCGACAATTCCTCCTGGTTTTTGATTTCGTTCGTGTGATGTGTTGAACCGTATCTGAAATGCCCTTTTCATGCAGGCTCGGAGTGCCCGCTGGATGTAGGCTCCGGTGTACGCTGCCGTCCGCCGCCTCCGACATGCTGCCGTTGTGCTGCCGCCCTGTTGTGGACCGGATGCTTCTTCTGCATTTTTTGAGGTTCCCTGTATAACCGGTTTTCTGTATCAGGCTTTTTCTTCCGGCTTCATCCACTCTTCGACATCGCATCAGGACTTGCCCCTGAACCAGCCGAATGCCGGTCCGTCGGTTCAATCGCCGAGTGTAGAAGCTCAGGCCGCATGCCCTTCAGTTTGCCCTGCTTGTAGAGAACGAATGCTTCATAAAGCACGACGACCGAAAGCACCATGCCGCTGGCGAGAATCTGTACCTCGTATCCTGCGCCGAAGCAATTGAGCCCATTGGAAAGCATGGTCAGAAGCAGGACTGCGACGGCGCTTTTGACGAC
>JFJP01000007.1_pt1 | contig 32103 bp, 31 predicted proteins | sample 431651 | NCBI WGS metagenome assembly JFJP01 (sample SAMN02602958, study PRJNA72255) | Microbial mat metagenome, whole genome shotgun sequencing project. | biome: fresh water; feature: sink hole; material: water; isolation source: purple microbial (photo- and chemosynthetic) mats found in... | reverse complement strand
GTTGGGTTCATTCCGCCATGGGGCTGAAGGGTGATCGCGTCACTGGAGGCGTTCACCTGGTAGGGGGGGCGGCCGCCCCGCACGGTGAGCAAGATGGGGATCTTGCTCGGCGTGGCCATGGGAATGATCTGGAACTCGGACTTGGAGAGCTCCGCGGTGAGGGGGTCCACTGCGCCGCACGGTGCCAGCAGGACGAAGCCCAGGACAGGGGTGAGAATACGCATGTCCGCTCCTTGGAAAGACCTTCATCCTACACTCGTGCCCGGTTCCCCTTAAGCCTCGTCACAGAATCGCCAATCCCCACAGGCCTTTCTTCGCGCCAAAGGTTGTGTCGATTTAAACCGGCGTTTGCGCCTTCTGCCCTGGATGGTGCAGGGGCGCCGATGAACTCGGGGAAGACCCTGCTCTCGCCGCGGATGGTTTGGGTTAACCAGCTATCCAATTCCGGCAAATGGAGCCTTGGAATTACCTATCCACTTGCAGCGCCGCTGTTACAAACCCCAACGATACGGCGCGGTGCTGATCGTTGGGGGAAAAAGAGGTTCTTACGAGGACTTGGGGAACACCTCATCAGAGGGCATCGCCCAGGATTTCGCCTGCGCTTTCGAGAACGCTTTTGCCATCTTCGGCCGCCCCTTCTAAGACATTGCCGCCAAATTCCAGCGCAGTTTCAATTGCGCCATCGGGTAATAGATCAATCGCATTCGCGGCCAGTTCACCAGCAGCTTCGATAACACCGCTGGAAAGTTTATCGATGGTTTGACGGGCTTGCGGATTATCGGGCATAGGTGGCCTTACTTTGTCAGCGAGTGCTCCAGTGCAGCTTCTGCTGCAGCACTCGGAAGAAGGGCAGGGCGGGGTTCTGGAGCAGTACGATGTCTTGGTCGGCCTTCCGGAGTTCCACGCGATCCCCGGGTTTGAGGGGATGTTCGAGTTGGCCATCCAGGGTCAAATGCGCGTCGTCCGTATCGCCCACGGTGATGCTCACGGCTAGCGAACTCGGCACCACGGTGGGGCGCAGGGTCAGGCTATGGGGGCAAATGGGAGAAATCACCCAGGCCTCCAGGGCGGGATGGAGGATTGGACCCCCGGCCGATAAGGAGTAGGCCGTGGAGCCCGTGGGAGTGGCGACGATCAGACCATCGGCCTTGATGGTGGCGGCATCGAAACCGTCGACCTTCAGGCGGAATTCCATGATCCGCGCCAGGGCACCCTTATTCAGCACCGCATCGTTCAGCACGCATTGTTCAACCAGGCTCTGGTCGCCTCGGAACAATTCGGCCCGCAACATGCTTCTCGATTCCGGGTGCAAGCCTCCTTGGAAGTAAAGGCGGACGATTTCTTCAGCTTCTTCAACGGGATTGGCCGTTAGAAAACCCAGAGACCCCAGATTGATGCCCATGATAGGCGTGCCACGGACACCGAAGCGTCGGGCTGCGGTTAGCAGGGTTCCATCCCCACCCAATACAAGGCAAAGCTGGGGAGTTTCGGTGGTGCCTTCTTCTGCGTGTTGTTGAAAGGCGGCAGGTGCAAGCCCAGCGTTGTCCCAACTTGAGGACAACTCTGGGGAGCCCGTAACCTTCCACCCCCGCTCCAAAAAGGAGGGCATGATCTGGGCTAGGGTTGCACCCAGCAATTCGGATTTGGTCTTGGCGACTAAGGCAAGGGTGGGGGACATGGTCCCTAGGTTAACCTTGGAGTCATGAGCGCCCAAACACCCCATTCCTCAAAATCGCCCTCCGCTCGGAGGAAATATTGGCGTTGGCTCTTCTGGGGTGGCATGACGTTCCTGAGCCTTGGGCTTATTGCGCTGGGAGTCGCCTGGTCGGTGATGAGTCGCGAAGCCGACGAATATCTGGTGCTCTTCGCCAACCGATCACCCAAGACCATTTCCAAGGTTCTGGATCGCAATGGCGATGTGATTGGGACCTTTTCCACGGAACATCGCGTTCTTATTCCCTACAACGATATTCCCAAGGCCTTTGTGAATGCCCTCGTTGCAACGGAGGATGCCGATTTCTGGAGCCATGGGGGCGTTTCTCCCCGGGGCTTCGTGCGTGCGGGCATGCATTTCATCTCCAGTGGCTTTCGTCGCCGAGAAGGTGCCTCCACGTTGACCATGCAACTTGTGCGCAACGTTACCGCTAGGCGACAGCGAAACATCGACCGAAAACTCAAAGAGATCATCCTGGCTCGAAAATTGGAGAAGGCCTACACCAAGAAACAAATCCTGGAGCAGTACGCTAACGAGGTGTACTTCGGGGGAGGGCGCTTTGGCATTGAAGCTGCTGCGCAGTTCTACTTTGGCAAGAGTGCTCCCCAACTCAACGTAGAGGAGTGCGCCTTGCTGGCTGGCTTGGTGCAGAATCCCAATGGGTTCAATCCGTACAAGCCGGACCCAAAGGCACGGGCGGCGGCCAAAAACCGTCGCAATATTGTTTTGCGACGCATGGTGGAGGAGGACTACCTGAAGGAAGTGGATGCCCGAGCGCTGATGGCACATCCCATTCGCCTGGCTCGGGAAAACTCGCAAGAGGACGTCATTGCTGCCTATGCCGTGGAGGAGATCCGAAAGCATGCCTACGAAAAATTCGGTGGGGAGGCCGTGCTGAACGGCGGCCTTGAAATCCACACCACCATCGATAGTGCCTGGCAGCTTGCCGCCAATGCGGCGGTGCGCAAGGGCCTGAAGGCTGTGGATCGAAAACGAGGCTTTCGCAAAGCTGATCTCAAATTTGTGGATGAACCCGAGAAAACGAATCTTCCAGGGTGGAGCCGCTTCTTCGAGGATGGCGACAGCGTGCGCGGCATCATTCTGGGCTGGCAAGGCGCCACTGCGAAGGTGCGCATCGCCAAGGTCATGCTGGATGTCCCCGGTACTGCCTTTGCCTGGGCTGGCAAGGATATTCAAAAACTCTTGCCCCGAGGCGCTTCCCCGCTGTTTCTGATCAAGAAAGCTGGTGAGGATGGCACGCCCCTAGAGGTCGAACTGGATCAGGAGCCCGATGCGCAAGGTGCCCTGTTGGCGGCGGATCCTGCCACGGGGGAGATCCGCGCCATGGTGGGCGGCTACGACTTCAATGTGAGTAAGTTCAACCGCACCTTCCAAGCGGAACGGCAAGTGGGTTCCACCATGAAGGCCTTCGTGTATGGCTGCGCCTTCACTCAGGGGAAAACGCCCGCAACGATGGTGCAGGACATCCCCACGCGCTTCACGTTTGGGAAGGATCTCTACGAGCCCAAGAATTACGAAAGGGATTTCTGGGGCCCCATTCCCATCTGGGAAGCCGTTCGTGATTCCCGCAATGTGGCTGCAGTGCGCACTTTGGAAGACGCAGGCATCGAGAATGTTATTCAGTTTGCCCGCAGCTGCGGCGTGGGCGGCAAGATTCAGCCCTATCCAAGCATGGCGTTGGGCTCTTCCGACCTCACACTCAAAGATATGGTGCGTGGTTATGGCACCTTTGCAAATGGCGGGAAACAGGCGCCATCGCTTTTCCTGATCAAGAAAATCGTTGATCGCAATGGTCGGGTGCTGGAGGCCTACGAGGGCAAGCCCGGCGAGGAAGTTGTGGATCCTCACAGTAATTTTCAGTTAATTCAATGCTTGCAAGGTGTTGCCCAGCGAGGCACGGGTGCGCGCTCGGGCGAACTCAATTGGCCCACCGCAGGCAAAACAGGCACCACCGATGATCATACGGACGCTTGGTATATCGGCTTCTCGACACGCATTGTTTGCGGGGCCTGGGTTGGTTTGGACGAAAAGAAAACCATTTACAAACCCGGGGCCGATGGGGGCCGCGTGGCGCTACCCATCTGGATCGATTTCATGAGGGTGGCTCTGCCCACAACTCCCCGCGAAGATTTCAAGGCTCCCGAGGGAATGGAGTGGGCCGATATTGATCGTGTGACCGGTGGGCTGGCTACCAGTGGCACGGAGGCCAAGGACCTGGTCCGCCTGGCCTTTAAGCCAGGCACCATGCCGAAATCGGCCAGTACCCCAGATCTGATCCAAGCGGTGCGGGAGGCGCGAGAGAAAGCCAATAGCCAAGCCACCGATGAGCGCGCCTGGGGCTCCCCGTCTAGCCAACCGCCAATTGCAACCGCGGATCCTAACGAGAAAGCGCCCAATCAGTAGGTTGCTGCTTTCTCATTGGGCGCCCAAGGCCATGGAAAGGTTGACCATGATTGATACACCTGAAGACTTCTTGAACGTTTGGATCGACTGCGTCAACAACGACGATTTCGAAAAGCTTTTAGCCCTTTACGGGGAAAAAGCAATCCTGATCCCGACCTTTTCGAATCATGTAATGAACACGCCTGACAAGATCCGAAAATATTTTGAGACGCTGGCCTCGCGAGAAGACCTGAGCATTGCGCTTCATCAAAAAACGCTCGCTGTTCAGTCGATCAGGCCCCAGTTGTTTTCGCTGTCCGGAATCTACTGCTGGCGGTTTTCCATCGATGGTGAGTTGCTCAATTTCGAGGCTAGATTTTCCTTTTTAATCGATCTGGCTTTGCCTAATCCCATCATTCATCACCATACCTCCCAATTGCCCCGAACTCTGTGATGGCTTCGTTCCACTTCTAAGCCAAAGACTTCCTGCTAAGCGCCGAAGGCGGGTTGAAATGGAATCAACCCGCCTTCGATCGCTAGGTGGAGATCGTTGTCGTGGGGCTATTTGCCCTTCTTCTTGAAATCTTCGGTGCCACGCTTTTCAAAGGCAGGCTTGGCCGTCTTGTTGAACGGCTTGCGTGGGCCAAAGGCTTTGTCGTCGGGCCTTCGGGGACCACCCGCCGGGCGATCCTGGAAGGGTTTGCGGGGCCGCTCATCCCGAGGGGCGGTGGCGTCGAAGCGCGGCTCCTGACGAGGGGTAAAGGTTTCTGAGAAGCGCGGACGAGCCGGCTTATCGGCTTTGTAGGCAGCCTTGGGAGGTTCTGGGATAAAGAAGCCGGCATGGCCATCTTTTTGGACCAGAGTCAGTAGTGCTGCCACTAGATCCACCGCGGGGCGGGTCTCCAGGAGAGATTTCGCCAATTCCATTTGTTGAGGTGCTTCGAGGGCTTGGAGTTCCGTGGCGAGGTGCTTGATGCGGACGTCTGAGATCTGTTCCTGGGTGGGCGCGGGGCGCCAATCCAATTTCAGGCCACCGCGGCGTCCCCAAGAAAGCAGGATGCGCGATTCCTTGAAGTCTACCAGGGCCAGGGAGGTTCCCTTGAGGCCGGCACGGCCGGTGCGCCCCGAACGGTGAATATAGCTTTCCATCTGCGTGGGAATGCCCATGTGAATGACGAGCGGCAGGGCTTCGACATCCAGCCCACGGGCGGCCACATCGGTGGCCACCAGGTAGCGCAGCTTGCCTTCTTTGAAGCTGGTGAGAATGCGATTACGGGTAGCTTGGGCTAGATCGCCGTGAAGGTGCTCGGCGGAAAGCCCGGCTTCGCGCAGCACTTCGGCCACATCCTCGGCCTGTTGTTTCCGCTTGGTGAAGATGAGGGCCCCGGTGGGCTCGTCGTGGAGCAGGAAGTTCACCAGGGCCTTGGTGTGAAGATGATCCGCCGTGAGGCAGGCCGTGTGGGCGATATCCGCGTGCTGGGTACTACCGCCAGAACCGCTGAGTTCGACCCGATGGGGGTTCTTTAGAAAGCGCTGGGCCAAGTTGGCGATGGGGCCGGGCAGGGTGGCGCTGAATAGATAGGTCTGGCGTTCCGCAGTGGCCTGGGACAGGATCTTCTCCACGTCTTCGAGGAAGCCCATGTTGAGCATTTCGTCGCATTCGTCGAGAACCACCATGGATACCTTGGAGAGGTTCAGGGATTTGCGTTCCAGGTGATCCATCACGCGACCCGGCGTGCCCACGATGACCTGAGCGCCAAAATGCAGGGCCTTGAGCTGCGGAACGTAGCTCAGGCCTCCGACGAGGAGGGCCGTGGAAAGTTGCGGTCGGACGCTTTCCAGTTCCGCAGCTACCTGTTGAGCCAACTCGCGGGTGGGAGCCAAGATGATCACCTGAGCGTGCCGGTCCGGCGTCAGGCGATGCATGATCGGCAGACCAAAGGCTAGGGTCTTGCCGCTGCCAGTGCGGCTTTGTACGAGCAGGTCGCGGCCTTCGAGGCCGGGCTTAAAGCATTCGGCCTGAACCGGGGTAGGGGTGGTGAAGCCGCGCTTATCGAGGGCTCCAAGAAAGGGTTCGGCGCAGCCGAGGGCTGCGAAGGTTAGATCGGACACAATTTTCTCCCGGGGCGCTCGCCGGGGTTGTGAGTGGCATTTAGGCGCCGCCCGGTCCTGGCCCAATCGGGCAGTATCCCATAGAAATCAAGGATATTCCAGGAAAAATTTCAAACATTACCCGGGCTATACTTTTATCCATGATCACCATCCTGTTGATCCGCCATGGCATCGCCGAAGATCCGAAGCGCGGAGTTCCCGATTCGGAGCGTCCCCTAACCGCCGAAGGGTGGGAAAAGACCCGTGCCGCCATGCTTGGGCTGGTGCATCGCGGCTACGTGCCGACTCGTGCCGTAAGCAGCCCCTATAAGCGGGCCGCTGAAACCTTGGTTTGCCTCAAGGAAGCCACTCGAGATGGTTTTCCCGTGGGTTATTGGGAGGGCCTCGTGCCCGAGGGTCGCATGGCCCTGGCCGAGGATTGGCTCAGGTCCGAACTGGTGGATGTCAATCCCTATGAGGTTTTAGCGCTGGTCAGCCATCAGCCTTTCTGTTCGGAGTTGACCCGCCATCTCACGGGGCAATGGGTGGATTACAAGAAGGCTGCCTGCACCGTTATCCATTTCGATGGCGTGGCTTTCACCTTCGGTGCCCATTTCACACCTTCAGAATTGCGGGCGGATTCGTGAGGCGAGGCGACCGCAATTTGGTCACGCTTGCCTCCGGTGTCCAGCTTCACTACCGCATTCAGGGCAACCCCGAGGGGCCTTGGGTCGTTCTAATCAACGGCCTGCTTTCGGATACCACCATGTGGGCCGGGATTCTTCCTGGGCTTGTGGCGCGCTTTCATGTGCTGACCTTCGATTGCCGCGGCCAGGGGCGGTCCGACGCGCCGCCGGCCGAGGCCTACCCCGTGGGACAGATGGCTGAAGATACCTGGGAGATGCTAGAACTCCTGAATATTCGTCGGCCGTGGCTGGTTGGACTCTCTAATGGCGCCAATATTTCCCTGGAATTGCTTGTGGCGCACCCCGGAGCCTTCGCGGGAGCCGTGTTGACCAGCAGTGCGCCCTACATAAGCTTCACGAGTCGTCTGAGGGTGCTGCACTGGATTCAATGCCTCAAGGTTGGCGGCCCCCTGATGCAATTCGATGCGGTGGCACCCTACCTTTGGGGAGACCGCTTTCTGGCCGCCCGCCATGCCGTACTGCGGGCCTACCATGAGGCTCGGCTCGAGGCTTCCAATCTCAATCATGAAGTGGAGGACGCGGCTTTTCGGGGAGCCACCCTTCAGATGAAGGGAATCCTAGACTGGGATATCCGAGACCGCCTGGGTGCCGTGATTGATCCGGTGCTTTTTCTGGTCGGGGCCGAGGATCTGCTGACCCCTCCTTGGAAGTGCCTGGAAACGTCTAAGGCCGTTAAGGGTTCTTGTTTCGAGGTGATTCCCGAGGTGGGCCATGCGTTTCCCGTGGAAGATCCCAAGGCTTTTGCCGCTAGTGTCACGGATTTTATACAAATGCAATCCCAGTCCTCGAACCTCCGAAACGACTCTTCAAGTAATCCTTAGCGCTGCCGATTACTTGGACAGACTCCTAGCCGAAACCCCCCTCTTGCGGCATACTTTGGGACCGCATAAACCCAGCGAAACCGCTATTTTTCCCGGAAGGGCAGTAATCCATGCCCAATGAAATCAACGTTCCACCCGATCTCAGCCTTCAAGAGCTGAAGGAGCAATCCATCGGTCGCCTAGCCGAGATGGCCAAGGCTTACGGCATTGCCAGTCCTCTTTCCATGCGCAAACAGGAACTGATTTTCCGACTCCTGGAGGCCCAGGCCACCAAGGAAGGGATGTTTTTTGCCGAAGGCGTGCTGGAAGTGCTGCCCGAAGGCTTCGGTTTCCTCCGAGCTCCGGAATACAACTATTTGGCGGGTTCCGACGACATCTATGTGAGCCCCAGTCAAATTCGGAAATTTGGACTGCGGAGCGGCGACACGCTCTCGGGAATGGTTCGCCCCCCCAAAGGCGAGGAAAAATTCTTTGCGATGCTTCGCATCGATGCCATCAACTTCGATCCGCCCACTTCCGTCAAGGAGCGGGTCCATTTCGATAACCTAGTGCCCGTTTATCCGACTCAACATTTGAAAATGGAGCGGGATGCCCAGGAGGCCTCCACCCGGGTCCTGGATCTCATGGCGCCCTTGGGCAAGGGGCAGCGCGCGCTCATCGTGGCCCCGCCTCGCACGGGCAAGACCGTGTTGTTGCAAAACATCGCCAATTCGATCACCGCCAACCATCCGGAAGTCTTTCTGCTCGTGCTGCTCATCGATGAACGGCCCGAAGAAGTCACCGACATGGAACGCCACGTGAAGGGCGAGGTGATTTCCAGCACCTTCGACGAACCCGCCACCCGCCACGTCCAGGTGGCCGAAATGGTCATCGAAAAGGCCAAGCGTTTGGTCGAGCACAAGAAGGATGTGGTGATCTTGCTGGATTCCATCACGCGCCTAGCGCGGGCCTACAACACTGTGGTGCCGCCTTCGGGCAAAGTCCTCTCGGGTGGCGTGGATTCCAATGCCCTGCAGCGGCCCAAGCGCTTCTTTGGCGCGGCCCGCAACATTGAGGATGGGGGTTCGCTCACGATAATCGCCACGGCCCTCATCGAAACCGGTTCCCGTATGGACGACGTGATCTTCGAAGAATTCAAAGGCACGGGCAACAGCGAAATCGTGTTGGATCGCAAGCTCAGCGATAAGCGAATCTTCCCCAGCATGGATATTTTCAAGAGCGGCACTCGGAAGGAAGATCTCCTCATCGAACCGAATCGGCTCCAGAAAATTTGGGTGCTGCGTAAGGTTCTGGCGGGTTCTGGCCCTGTGGAGAGTATGGAACTCCTACTCGACCGGCTTGGCAAAACCAAAACCAACGATGAGTTCCTGGCTAATCTCCAGGAACCTCCCGCAAGGCGTTAGATTGCCCACGCTTTTCGGCCACGCGATAGCGGGCATCTCTCTGGGCGCAGCTTGCGCCGATGACCGTACGCCTCGGCGTACCTGGATTCTGGGCACATTCTGCGCACTGGCACCGGATCTCGATTGGTTTACGGCATTTTCTCGCATTCACCCGGGTAATTATCTGGCTCACCGAGGCATCAGCCATTCCCTGCTTGCCGCGGTTCTCCTGGCAGCGCTGGTTTTCCTGTTGGGCTTTAAGCGGGAGCAGCGTCGTTTTCGAATCTGGGTTTATCTGCTCATGGCCTCGCTTTCTCACGGCCTGCTCGATGCCTGCAGCTCGGGGCGGGTGGGGGTGGCCTTCTTCTCTCCCTTTTCTAACAGCAGGTGGGGCTGCGATTGGCAGCCTTTCAGGGATGCACCGCTGCCCTTTTGGCCGGGGCTTCAACTTCCCTTCCTTGGCGCGCTGCTCGGCGAGGTGCTTTGGATCGGAGTCCCTGCCCTTATTCTTGTGACTGGGGTGCAGGTCTTTCGACACTTCTCGGATTGGTCGGTTCTGCCGGAAATCGAACCCGAAGGGTGATTGCTTTAGGCCTTTAGAGAAAACATCTTCGGGTTTTCTGGGAGTTGCGCCATGCCCCACGCCATCCTCGAATATTCAACCAACATCCTGGATGATGCTGATTTTTCTCATATGTTCGCAAGGCTCCATCCAATTCTGGCCCAAACCGGGCAATGCAAGCTGGATGACATCAAGAGCCGCGCCATCGAATGTGAGCACTATCGCGTTGGAGACGGACAGGAAGGGAATTCCTTTGCGCATTTAACACTCTGCGTGCTGGAAGGGCGAGATCCCGAGATGCTTCAGCGCATGGGAGAAGCCTGCCTAGAGCTGTTGCAGGAGTTCTATGCCCAGTCGCTGGAAGTGCAGCGTTGTGATCTCACCGTCGAAATTCGACCCATGAAACGGGATAGCTATTTCAAGTTGAGCAGCCATCCATCCTGGAAGCCTGGGGTGCTTCGGTAGACTTAAGGTTCAGGAGCACGTTTTGACCTTTCCGCATTCTCCCTTTCAGATTGGTTCCATCATCATCGATCCACCGCTGATCATGGCGCCCCTACACGAAATCACGGATCAGCCCTTTCGGCGCATGATTCGCGAGGTTGGAGGTGTCGGTCTCACTGTTTCCGAAATGATCAGCAGCGAAGCCTTGGTGCGTCATGCCCGCAAGGCCGAGCGCATGATGGCGAGTGAAGGTGAACGACCCTATGCCATGCAATTGGCGGGTTCGGATCCGGAGCACTTAGCGCAGTGTGCGGTGATGTGCGAGTCCGCCGGTGCCGATATGGTGGATTTGAACATGGGGTGCCCCGCGAGCAATGTCACCAAGGGAGGTTCGGGGAGTGCCCTTCTGCGGGATATTCGCTTGGCGGAGCGGTGTGTAAAGACGATGGTGAAGGCCGTAAAAATCCCGGTCACCGTTAAGATGCGCGCCGGATGGGATGCCAACCAGAAAGAGCGCGAAGGCTATCGTGATTTTTTGAAAATGTTTGCCGAGGCAGGCATTCAAGGTTTAGCCATCCATCCCCGCACCCGCGCCCAGCAGTACGAAGGCCATGCCGATTGGAACTTGATTGCCCAAGCCGTGGAAGCAGGGATGCCTTTTCCTATCATCGGGAACGGTGATGTGGTGGGGGCGGAAGATGCCTATCGCATGGTGCGGGAAACGGGTTGCCAGGGCGTGATGATTGGGCGGGGTGCGCTCTACAACCCCTTTCTCTTTCGGCAGATTCTGGAACCAACCTTGGTGGTTACCGCGGCCATGCGCATCGATATCACGCTTCGCTATTTCCGTATGCTGCTGGAATTGCTCGAAGAGCGCGAGGCGCTTCACAAAATCAAGAAGATTGGCGCGTGGTTTACCAAGGGCATTCCCGGAGGTGCTCATTTTCGGCAGCGACTCAATGAGCGCAACGATCCACAGGAATTGATTCGAGAGATCGAAGCGTTGAGGGAATCAACCCACTAGTGGTTGTGGAATTTCCATGCTGAACTCGGCCCAACTTCCATGTTTGGAGGTTGCATCCATCCGGCCACCGTGGAGAAGGGCAATGCGCCAGGCAGTATAAAGGCCAACCCCCGTGCCCTTGCGGGCCTTCAGTTCGGGGCTTTGCAGTCGGCTGAATTTTCGGAACAGGCGCGAGCGTTCTTCCGGGGGAAAGCCGGGCCCTTCATTCCAGATGGAAACGGTGAATTTGTCTGGAAAAGAAATGAACCGCATTCGAAGGAGCCCGCCTTCCTTCCCGTACTTGACGGCATTGCCCAGCAGGTTCACCACCACGATCTTCAGCAGCGAAGGATCGCAGGTGACAAGGGTTGGCGTATCGGGATAAAAACGTTCGATCCGCATGCCCCGTTCTTCCATCTGAGGCTGGATGATATCGAAGGAAGGTTCCAGGACCTCGTCCACCAGAAGGATGGGGGCAGCATTCAATCGAAGGGTGCCGCCTTCCATGCGAGCCAAGTCAAGGTACTCCCGGATGAGATCCAGCAGGTAACTGCCTTTCTTGATCAGACGCTCGAGTTTTTGTGCCTGTCTGGGATCGAGTTCCCCTAGGTAGCCGTCCACCAGCACGCGGGCATCGGTCATCATTGAGGCCACGGGATTTTTCAATTCATGACTAACGAAAGCCAGCACCTCGTTATAGGCCTGATTGGCGGCGGTAAGCTGCTCGATTCGCCACGCCTTTTCCACCGCCTGGGAAATTCGCTCCGCGAGTGCGCGCCAGAGCCTTGCGTGATAGGGCGTGTAGACCTTGGGCTCGCGGGCGCTCAAGAAGAGCACTCCTAAAACGCGCTCTTCGACCAGAAGTGGGCAGGTCATGCTGCTACGCACCCCTTCGCGCACGAGCAGACGCGTAGATGCACTCATGGGGTGCTCTTCTTCGTACCGCTCGAGATCGTAGATGATGCGTGAACAACCAGAATCAATAACGGTGCGCAAGGAACTCTGGGCAAGGTCTTCACCGTAGCCCGGATTAAGCAGGATTGGTTCGTACAGAGCCTTGGTCCAATGGGCCACGATGCGACGACCTTCGTCATCCAAAAAAGCCAAGCCAATGCGATCACAGGGATAGAGTTCCTGCACGGCGACGAACAGGAATTCCATCAGTTCGCCCAGGGAAGCCTTGGCGGCAATCTTGTCATTCACATTGTCCAGAATGGACTGTTCGTCTTCTGGAATATGCTCACTTCCAGCTCCCTCGAAGGTGCTCAAGAAATGAAGATTGGAATTCAGTTCGACCATGGGAGGCCTTGATGATGGTTGATATATCTGAACACAAATCGCACGAGCTGTGGCCCGTGCGATTTGAATTCAGCACTGAAAAAATCAGTCGATGTATTTCCCACGCGGGGTGTAGTGGGTGTGCAAAAGCTCGTGGCTCTTGTGTCCACAGGGACCATCCGTGAGGAACTCGCTGTAGATCCTGGCTACATCAGGGTTCTCATGGGATTTGCGAATCTCGTAGGCCGCATCCTCGGCGTAGATTGCCTTGGCGCGGGCCGCACGAATTTCAGGGCTGGTGGGAATGGGTTGGCCACCCCCGCCGATGCAGCCGCCGGGGCATCCCATGAACTCGATGAAGTGGCACTTGCTGAACTGGCCGCCCTTCTTGATATCTTCCATGACCTTTTTGGCATTGGCGGTGCCATGGGCCACGGCGACCTTCAAGGTGGCACCCTTCAGGAACTCCCAGGATGGGAACAGGTGCTTCAGCACATCGGGCACAGGGCCCACTGCCGTGATGGGGAGTTCAATATAACGGACACCCTCGAAACCGCGGACGGGCATGATGTCCGCGTGGGCGAAGAGGTCCTCGACCTTGACGCCGCAAACCAATTCGATGACGGTGCGCAGGGCGGCTTCCATGACGCCACCGGTAGCACCAAAGATGACACCTGAGCCGGTGGCCGTGCCGAAAGGATTGTCGAAATCTGACTTGGGCATATCGGGCAGATTGACGCCGGATTCCCGAATCATCTTCGCCAATTCGCGAGTGGTAAGGCCATAGTCAACGTCCTTGAAACCGCTATCGTCCATCTCGGGGCGGTTGCATTCGAACTTCTTGGCAGAGCAGGGCATCAAGGCGACGGTGACGATGTCCTTGGGATCGATGCCATGTTTCTCGGCATAGTAGGTCTTGAGGACTGCGCCGAACATCTGCTGGGGGCTCTTGGCAGTGCTGAGATTGGGAATGTATTCGGGATAGAAATGTTCCAGATACTTGACCCAACCTGGACTGCAACTCGTGAACTGCGGGAAGGCTGCGGGTTCGCGGAGCAGCAGGGCTTTCTTGAGGCGGAGCAAGAGTTCAGTGCCTTCTTCCAGGATGGTGAGGTCAGCCGTGAAGTTGGTATCAAAGACCCGATCAAACCCAGCCCGACGCAGGGCGGTGTTGAGCTCGAAGGTCATCGGAGTGCCAGCAGGGAGACCAAAGCATTCACCAATGGCGGCGCGTGGGCTGGGAGCGGTTTGAATAACCACGTGCTTTTTGGGGTTATCGATGGCGGCCCAAACTTCATCCGTGTTGTCCTGGGCGTGGAGCGCACCTGTGGGGCAGCGGTTGATGCACTGACCGCAGTTAATGCAGACCACTTCCCCAAGAGGCTTGTCCATGAAGGGCTTGATATGGCTGTCATCGCTGCGCCCAACGACTTCAATGGTGCCTACTTCCTGGAGATCGATGCAGGTGCGAACGCAGCGGCGGCAGAGCACGCACTTGTTGAGATCACGCACCACGGAGTAGCTGGAAGTGTCGATGGTGTGTGTTGGTTTTTCTGGATGACCGAAGCGGAAGAAATCCACCCCATGTTCTTTTGCTAAGCTTTGCAGTTCGCAATTATTGTTTCGACGGCAGGTGTAGCACTCGCCATAGTGGTCGGAGAGCATGAGATCCACGATGTGTCGCCTGGCAAGGCGCACCTTTTCGGTGTGGGTCTTTACCTTGATGGGAGCGGTCACGGGGAAGGCGCACGCGGCCTGCAAGGTGCGCATGCCCTCCACTTCCACCGAACAAATTCGGCAGACACCGGCAACGCAGAGGTCAGGGTGGTGGCAGAGCGTGGGAATATGGGCACCGACGATACGGGCGGCATCCAGGATAGTTGTTCCGAGCGGGACCTTGATTTCCTGTCCATCAATAGTGAGCGTAACCTGGCCGCCAATGGCTTGGGCGTTGGCAGGCGCTGCAATGGTCTGGGACTGCTGGCTGGCAGGGGCCCGGCGTGAGGTTTCGAGGGTGCTGTTCTCAGGCATGTTCGGCTCCTCGATCAGGCGTGGGTAAGGGAATTGGTTCTGCCCATGAGTTCATCGCGGAAGTGTTTGACCACCGAGAGGAACGCACACGGACTGCTTTGGCCGAGACCGCATTTGGAGGACAGCTGCATGCTCTCACCCAGGGCACAGAGCTCCCGCAGGTAGGCCATCGAGCAGGTGCCAGCCTTGAGCATCTCGACACCTTCGAGCAGTTTCCGATTGCCCAAACGGCATGGGGTGCACTGGCCACAGCTTTCATCCACGAAGAATTCTAGGAAGTTATGCAGCACATCCAGCATGTCGCGCTGGGGTCCAAAAACGATGACGGAGCCGCCGGTTGGAATATCCTCAAAGGCGATGCAGCGTTGGAATTCCGAAGCTGGAACGCACTGACCGGAAGCGCCACCAATTTGGACGGCGCGGGCCTTCGTACCACCAACTTTTTTGAGCAGGTCAGCCACGGTGATTCCGAGCGGAAATTCATAAACACCAGGACGTTCGCAATCGCCCGAGATACTGAAAATCTTGATGCCGGTTGACTTCTCGGTGCCCTTGCTCTTGAACCATTCGGGGCCTTCCTGCAGGATGCACGCCGCCCAGGCAAGCGTTTCGACGTTATTGACAACAGATGGGCGATCCAGGAAGCCCGTATTGACGGGGAAAGGCGGTCGATTGCGAGGTTCACCACGGAAGCCTTCCAGGCATTCGATGAGGGCCGTTTCTTCACCGCAAATGTAAGCACCGGCGCCCATGAAAATCCTGATATCAAATTCGATGTCCGCGCTTAGCACATTTTTTCCCAGCAATTTCTTTTCGCGGCGCTTGGCCAGAACGGCTTCCAGATGGGGCCGCAAGTAGGTGTACTCTCCGCGAAGGAAGAGAATGCCTTCCTTGGCGCCCACCGCTTTGGCTGCGATGGTCATGCCTTCGAAAACAAGATCGGCGTATTCCTGAAGAATGACGCGGTCCTTGAAGGTTCCGGGTTCGCCTTCATCCGCGTTGCAGACGATGTATTTTTTGTCAGCCTTGGCGGACGCCGCAAAATTCCACTTAACGCCTGTGGGGAAACCCGCACCACCACGGCCTTTTAGCCCGGATGCGTTGATTTGGGCGATGATGTCGGGGCGTGTCATGCCAAAGGCCTTTTTAAGCCCGGCTTCGGGGGTCATCGAGGAAAAGGTCGGGATGGTATTCATACGAGATGGACCTCCTTCCGCTCTGCGGCGTGCTGGCCAAAGGCGCTGCGGCACTCCTGGAGGATTTCATGAACGCTCTCGGGGGTGACTTTTGTGAAAACCCTGTCGTTGACCAGCAGCGCAGGGCCCTGATCACACATCCCCATGCAGTTCGCCCATTCAAGGGTGAACTTGCCGTCTTTGGTGGTTTCGCCAAAGGAAATGTCGAGATCGTTCTCTAACTGGCGAGCCACTCGCTCTTTGTTCTGCATATCGCAGGAAATGGTCCGGCACAAGCGAATCACATACTTGCCTTGGACATGGTCACCAAGGAACGAGTAGAACGACGCAACGCTGTGCACCTCGACGGGGTGGATGCCCAGCTCATCAGCGATGACCTGCATGGCAAAGCTGTCAATGCGGTGATATTTGCGCTTCACATCTTGGAGTATCGGCACCAGTGATGTTCGGTTGTGCCCTAGTTTGTCCGTGAGGGCTTTGATCTCGTTGGTTACGCGGTCGCGCTCGGTCATCAGCATGGGGTTCTCCTAGCATTCAGGAGATCCGCCACCTTCTTGACGAGGGTTGCAGGTTCCACGGGCTTGGATTGGAAGTCATCGACTGGAACCATTTCGGAGTCCTTGTCAAAGGCAAGACCCGAAGCCGAGGCGACGCTGGTCAGCATCAGAATGGGGAAGGTTTTGCCAAGCCGACGGAGGTCTTGAGCCATGGTGAAGCCGTCATCGGCCTGTTCCATCATTACGTCCAGGATCAGCAGGTCTGGTTGGAAGGACTCAACCTTCAACATGCCATCCCGGCGATTATTGGCCGTTTCGATCTGGTGGCCTTCTCGTTCGAGGAAAAGCTGACTGGCTTCGACGATATCTGGATCGTCATCAACGATGAGGACCTTGGCCATGGCTGTCTCCTTAGATTTCGGTCCTCGAAATGGACCGATGGTCATGGGTGCCTGGAACGGGTGACCGAGTGGTTGCCAGAAATGACAAACGGCTGGGACAATTCGTTTCCAGTAATGTGTTTGGGAATGCGGTAATCCTAACCCCACGCGACCTAAGGGTCTAGTCTTTCGCGGCGCTTGTGATCAATGTCTCTAAATACAGAAATGCCTCGCACCATGCGGCGAGGCGTTTCTGTAATAGCGACTTGAATTTATTGACCGCTATCGGGTTCGTAGTCCATCAGCATGGCCTCGAGGGTTGACCAGATCTGGGTGACATCGTTGGCCAGAATTAGCAGATCACGCTTGTTGCCCGCAAGATCAACCACATGGCGACGAAGCACAGCTTCCTTCATGAAGCCCAATCGCTGGGCAATATGGAACGCGGCCACTTGGTTTTCAACCACGCGCACCACGATTTTCTCAATACCAAGATCCGTGGCAATTTTGACAAGGCCCGTTGCCAAGGCGCGCCCGAGGCCCTTGCGGCGCCATGCTGGGCCCACGGTGAGACGGATTTCTCCAACGTGACGGGTCCAGCCATAGAAGGTGCGATAGAGGCTTCCTTCTCCAACGATTTCCCCGTCGACCTTGGCCACTAGGCTGATGATCGAGCCGTCAGAAACCTTCGCTAAGAATCGCTCCACCCAACCATTAAGCCGCACGTCTTCCTTCAAGTTGAGGCGGTCTTCTTCCGGTAAACCCCGATAAAAAGCATGGAGGGTTTTGCCTTCCTCCTGCTTGAGGATGGCCAGTTGAACCTGTGTGGAGTCCCTGAGTGAGAAGGTGTGAGGAAAACCCTCGGGAGCCATGGTTTCTCTCCTAGACGAGTTTGGTTTCGCGGCCGAACTCATAGCCCTTTTTGAGGGCACGCATATTTAAATCCTCGGTTCCCTTGGGCACAGAGTCTCGCACTGCCTTTTCGACGGCTTCAAAGGTAAGCAGGCCGGTTACCCCCGCGAAAAAACCAACCATGATGATGTTGAGCACTAGGCGGCGGCCCAGTTCCTCGGCAAACCGTGTGGCGGGAATGCCAATTGCCCTAGCACCTGCGGGCATTCTGCCATCGACTGTGACGAGTTCTTCTTCGTAAAGAACCAGTCCACCGGGCTTGAGGGAAGGCGCGAATTGGTTATAGGCATCCTGAGACATCAGCACGAGCACGTCTGGGTTCTTAACGTAGGGATAGCCGATATCCTCGCTGGAAATGGTTACCTGGGCGCTGCAGGCACTGCCGCGCGCTTCGGGACCAAAGGCTTGAATCAAGGTGGCGTGCTTGCCTTCGTAAATACTGGCGGCCTTGCCAATGATGGAAGCGTTCAGGATGACGCCCTGGCCGCCTAGGCCGCCGACACGAATTTGAGTCGTGGCCATGGTTATTCTCCTTCCGGCTTCACGCCGTAGGGCGTGAACTGATCACCCAGCACGTGGCTGAAATGGTCGTTCATTGATTCAAGCCACGTGGGGCGCTCACGGTCGACGAATTTTCCGACAACGATTTCGCCTTGGAAGCCCAACCCGATGTCCTTGGTATCTGCGCCATTCTTGATGACACTACTTTCTTTGTAATACTTGACTTGATCGACACCGTCGCCCAGGCGATTGCGGCGCGAATAGAGGGTTGGACAGGGGCTCATGACTTCGATAAACCGGAAGCCCTTCTTTCCAAGTGCTTCCTTCATGGCCTTGGCGAGCTGCCGTACGTGATAGACGGTCCAGCGGGATACGTAGGTGGCGCCGCAAGCATCGGCAATGAAGGGAAGATTGAAGGGGCTCTCGAAGTTCCCCAAAGGCATGGTGGTTTGTGTGGGCCCCACGGGTGTGGTGGGAGCCACTTGGCCACCGGTCATGCCGTAGGTGAAGTTGTTCACGCAAATGACCAAGATGTCCATGTTGCGCCGTGCCGCGTGAAAGAAATGGTTGCCACCGATGGCGAAAAGATCACCGTCACCGGAGTAGACCACAACGTTCAATTCGGGATTACCGAGCTTCAGGCCAGTTGCGAATGGGATCGCGCGCCCGTGGGTGGTGTGGAAAGAATCTAGATTCAGATAGCCAGCAGTGCGTCCGGTGCAGCCAATACCCGAAACAATGGCGACTTTGTTAAGATCAAGGCCACTATCGGTGAGAGCGCGGCAGAAACAATTGACGCTCGTTCCAATGCCACAGCCGGGGCACCAGATGTGGGGAATTCGGTCCTGCCGGAGATAGGGCAATACCGGGTTTTCCAGTTCGGTTTCTGCCAAGGCCAAACGAAGGTCGAGGGATTCACTCATCGCGCGGCCTCAATGATCTGTTCGAGAATGGTTTCAGGTTCGTGGACGGTGCCACCGGGGTGGGGAACGGAGATTACCTTGACCTTGCCTTCCACGGCTTTGCGGACTTCGAGAACCATTTGGCCCATGTTGAGTTCAGGTACGACGAAGGCTTTTACTTTTTCGGCTAATTGCTGAATGAGCTTGACGGGAAAAGGCCAACAGATGATGAGGCGCAGATTGCCAACCTTCAGTCCCTTGGCGCGGGCAGCTTCGATGGCAGCAGTGGCCACGCGGGAAGTGATTCCGAATGACATCACGATCACATCGGCGTCGTCGCATCCGTCCATGCGAACGTCTAAAAGTTGTTCGGTGTTATTGCGAATCTTGTTGAGCAGTCGGGGAATTAATTTGGCCTGATTGGGCACATCCATTGCAGGATAGCCGCGCTCATCATGGGTTAGGCCGGTCACGTGGATTCGGTACCCATCGCCAGCTTTCACCATTTCCGGGACAAGATCTTCGGAAGTCGTCGCGTAGGCTTTGTATTCACCGGGCTTTTTCGTGGTCCATTTGCGGTCCGTGATCTCGATCTGATCGGCAGGTGGAATGTTCACCCGTTCGGTCATGTGGCCCACGACCTCATCCATCATCAGAAATACGGGGCAACGGTATTCTTCCGAAAGATTGAAAGCCTTGATCATCAGGTCAAAGCATTCCTGAGGGCTGTTAGGCGACAGCGCGATGATTTCGTAATCGCCGTGACTGCCCCACTTGATCTGCATCATATCGGCCTGGGCGGGCAGGGTGGGCAGGCCCGTGGAAGGGCCGCCACGCTGGACATCCACCCACACACACGGTGTTTCCGTCATGGCCGCATAGCCGAGGTGTTCCATCATGAGACTGAGGCCCGGGCCCGAAGTCACGTTCATGACTTTGTGACCTGCCCAGACTCCACCCTGGATGGCGATGGAGGCGGCGAGCTCGTCCTCCATCTGGATGAAGACGCCACCCACCTTCGGGATGCGGGCGGCAAAGCGCTCCACGATCTCTGTGCTTGGGGTGATTGGATAGCCAGCCACGAACCGGCAACCCGCTGCCAGTGCCCCTTCACAGGCGGCGTGATCGCCGTCGATGAAGTGGACACCCGAAAGAACACCCTTGGGATCCGCTTTCAATGTCGCCTCCGTCCGTCGCATGAAATCAAAGTTTTACCTGAGAGGCGGCTTGCTGGCGCTTCTCGTCAAGGTCTTTCCACCGGGCCCCAAAGATTGCGAAATCGGGACAGAAAAGCCCGCAGAGATCACAACCTGTGCAATCTTCCGGACGATTGAGTTCAGGGAAGTGGTAGCCCTTCTGATTGAATTCCTTGCTGAAGTCTAGAGCGTGCGTCGGACAAAAGTCGATGCAATAGGAACACCCCTTGCATACTTCCATCCGTACAAAAACCGTACCCTTGCCTTTTCTGGCGGTGTCTTCGACGGTCATGGTCAGCTCCCCTCGTGCCTTGGTGAACGATGGTACAGCCTGCATTTCGTGTCGACAACCGTTTATCAAAAAGGATTGGAATTGCCGAGGGGCGCTAAGCCATAGCCTGTATGTTTTTTAACATCACTGCCTTGCCAGGGGTCGGCACATTAGGCTTGATTGAATTCAGGCTGTAACAGAGCTAGACCGCCTTTGGCCGTTTCTCGAAATTCCTCGGGCAGGCGCCGTCCGACCTTTCCCATGGTTTCGATGACTCGATCGGCCTTGAAAAGAGACGGAATGCCAGCTAAAGCCATTTCCGCGCAGGACACCGCATTCAGTGCACCCAAGGCATTTCTGCGGACACAGGGTTCCTCGACTAGACCCAGCACGGGATCACAGATCAAACCCATCACATTGGCCAGGGAGAACGAAACCGCCGCGGAAACTTGTTCGGGAGTACCACCCAACATTTCGACGATGGCGCCTGCGGCCATCGCAGAGGCAGAACCAACTTCGGCTTGGCACCCGCCCTCAGCACCCGAAAGGCTGGCCAGTTTTTCGATAACAAGGCCGATTCCACCTGCCGTAAAAAATGCCAATGCCAATTTCGCTTCTGGAATTCCTTTTTCCTCGGCAACCGTGAAAATCGCCGAGGGCATCACGCCGCAAGACCCCGCTGTAGGGGCCGCAACAATTCGCCCCATGCACGCATTCACTTCCGCCACGGCCAGTGCGGAAGCGAGGAGTTTCGTGAAGGCAGGTCCCAGCAGGGAATTTCCTTCCTTGGACCATTGCATAAGCCGGTGTGCACCACCATCCACGAGCCCACTTTTTGATCGTTGGGGTGAAGTTAGCCCACGTTTTAGGGAGTGCCGCATGACCGCGATGCGGGTATGCATCAAGGCCACGAGTTCCTCTTTGGGGCGTCCCGAGGCTTGTGCCTCGCGCTCCAAGAAAATTTCAGACAAGGGCAAACCGCGCTCCCTGGCTGCGTTCAGATAGGTCTCTAAGGTGCCGTCTCGAAGTGTGCTGCTATTCATCTCAGCCTCCAAATCCCAAAGCAGGAATGAATCGGACCTGCTCGAAATGCGGTAGATGGCGCAGGCTTTCCAGCATATTTATGGGAGGAACTTCATCGAGTTGAACGGCCATTAAGGCTTGACCGCCACGTTCGGTGCGATGGGCCTTTAGCGTGGCGATGTTGATCGCCGCATTGGCCAAGATGGCACTCACAATCGCCACTGCTCCTGGGCGGTCGGGGTAGGCAAGCAGCAGTGTTGGGTATTCACCATCGAGGTTCACGGCGAAACCATCAATCCTCCAGACCTTGATGCGACCTCCGCCGATGCTGCTGGCCATGATTTCGAGGCTGGAACCTTCGCCATCGAGATTTAGGCTAACGGAATTGGGATGCACATCCCCCAGGTCGACGGTTTCAAAACGGTAGTCAAGGCCCTGCTCACGCGCCAGTTCTGCCGCAGCCGGAATGCGTTCATCATCGGGTTGCAGGCCCAGAAGGCCTGCTAGCAGCGCCAGAGGCGTTCCGTGCCCTTCACCCGTGGCCGCGAAGGAACCATGGAGACCAATATTGGCGACCTTGGGACCGGATCCGAGCAGGCGGCGAGCGAAGAGTCCGATGCGAACTGCGCCTGCGGTATGTGAACTGCTCGGCCCTACCATGACGGGGCCGATTACATCGAAGATGCCCATCGGGCCCTCCCTTCCCTGGAAGCAATTGCATCCAGGGAAATTTTAATCTTCTTTCCTTGCGATAAGTGTCACGGCACTCGCAGGATTGGGACCAGGGGTGAATTGTCGGGATCCCCCGGGTAGCGCACCCTTTCAAGAAAAAGGCCTGCTGAGGGTGCGGCCTTTTCGGCCCAGTGCAGGGTTGATTCGGGCGTGGGGTTTTCAAGGTCGCGTCGCAGACGTTCGACTTTTTCTTTGCCTAATCCGCAAAGCACTGCAGCTCCTACCATGCGTCGCACCTGGCGGCGTAGGAAGAACCCAGCGGTCAATCGCAGCAAAATGAGGGAGCCGTCCTTTGCGAATTCGCAGTTCTTGATTTGAACGTGGGAATCCTCACCTGGTTCGAGGTCCGAGAAGGCGGCGGCATCATGATTCCCAGCAAAGAGAGACCAAGCCTCCTCCAATCGCTGAAGTTCCATGCGGCTCTTGACCCACCAGAGCATGGATTTCCCGAAGGCGGTACGACGCAGACTGAGCTGGTAGAGATAGGTTCGGGTCAGTGCGTCGTGGCGGGCATGAAAGGAGGTGCTGCACGGGTGGATGCTTGTAATTGCCACATCGGAGGGAAGGCCTTCATCGAAGATTCGCTGAAGCTCCTGGGGCTTCGGTGCACCCGCCGAAGGCAGGTGTAAATGGGCGACCTGACCGAGGGAATGCACTCCCGCGTCCGTGCGACCGGAGCCGCCGAGTGTGAGAGGGTGTTGGTTGGCTTCGTGCAGAACACGTTCCAGAGTTCCGGTGACAGTGCGTACACCCTGGGCGACTTGGCGTTCAGATTGTTTTTGCCATCCCTGAAAACGCGAGCCGTCGTATTCAACGCCCAGGCGATAGGCGGTGCGAGGTACTTGGTGTGGCTTCATTCGGGGACAACCTTCCGGATTTCTGCCAGGAATAAATCTGGATCATGGATTGGCTTGGCAATGTAGTGCTCTGCGCCGGTTTCTGCCAGGAACCGTTCTCGATCGCCAAACATGGCATGAGCCGTAGCAAGAATGATGGGAACCTTGGCCGTCGCCGGATTCTGTTTCAGAAGCTTGGTGATGAAGACTCCGTCGACTTTCTGTCCTTCATGGGTGGACCTGGAAAGGCTTATATCCATTAGGATTGCGTCGAGTTCACCGCTGGCGGCCAAATTTACAATCTCGTCAACGTCTTCGCTGACCAATACCTCAAAGCCGCCCTTTCGGGTCAGGACCACCTTCATGAATTTCACGTTGATGGCATCATCCTCAACGAGCAGGATTTTCTTGGGCATTTCATATCCTTAGGTACGAAGTCTTATGATATCCGCTGGTGGAAGGTCCCATTGTGGTTTCGGGGGCGCGCGGCTTCCAGATTCTCCAGGACGGATTCTGGGATTATCAGGCTTCCACGTCCTCGGCCCAATTCCAGGCCAGGTTTATTGGCGCCGTGATAATCACTGCCGCCACTCGGAAGCATTCCCAGGCTTGCGGCGAGCTCGAGAAAGTAGCGCTGCTCCGCAGGACCATATTCACTGTAATAGGCTTCAAAGCCGTCGATTCCAGCACGTTGGAGCTCGCTCATGGCTTCGTTCCAAATGAATCGCCCGGCGGCAAACCGACCCGGGTGGGCGACTAGGGCAACACCGCCTGCTTCGTGGATCCACTGAGCGGCTTCGGTAGGGCTAAGCTCTTGGAAGGGGACGAAGGCGGAACCGTTTTCCCCAATGAGTTTCCGAAAGGCTTCGGGGGGATTGCCCACCGTTCCCAGGGCGGCGAGTTGCCGGGCAAAGTGCGTGCGAGAGACAAGGCCGGAGGGAGCCCACTGCCGGACGGCCTCCAGGCTGATTGAAATACCTAGAGATTGGAGGCGCTCGATCAGCTTGACGTTGCGTTGATTACGCCGGGTCCGCACTTCGTCGATGCGCGCACGAAATTCTCGATTCTGGGGATCGACCAGTAGTCCCAAAATATGCAATTCCTTGCCGAGGAAACGGCAGCTCAGCTCGATTCCGGGAACCAGCCGAGTTGTAACCTGGGGCTGCATGGCCAAAAAGCGAGGCAGACCCTCCAGCGTGTCGTGATCGGTCAACGCCAGAGCGCTTATTCCAAGTTCATCGCCCTTGATCGCCAAGGCCTCAGGCTCATCGGTTCCATCGCTGAAACAGGAATGGCAATGGAGATCGATCACGGATGATTCGCCCGGTAAAGTGCTGCCAGCACAATCGCAACGGCCTGAAAGAGTTCCTGAGGAATGATTCGATTCACATCGAGTGGTTCCAGGAGAGAAAGCAGATCTGGATTTTGCTCGATAGGTACGCCATTCCTGCGACCAATCTCCAGAATTCGATCCGCCAAGAGCCCCTGACCCTTGGCGATCAAGCGTGGTGCAGAATCAAAAAACGGCGCTTCTGGCTGGTAGCGAAGTGCGACCGCGCTGAGGCGCCGAGCTTTGGGCATGGGATTTTACTGAACGTGATCGTGCTCGGTCTCTAGGTCCTCAAGCTCATCCATCGCCAAGCGACGGAAGATTTGGACATTGGCCAGAGACATGAAGCTGATGTAGGCGAATCCACTGAAGAAGAGCCAGAGGAAAGGGACTGAAGCCCATTTGCGGATCCAAATGGCGCCGAGCAGTGCGCCAAAGTAGTAGATTGCGAATGCCAGTTCCAGGAAAGAAATCAGACTCTTGGGCACCTTGTAGGCCTTGCGGCTGGTTGGGGCATTGCCATTCTCGTCCACGCCCAGTTTGGGGGTGCGTTTGAATTCAATATCGTTGGTGAAGAAACCTTCCAGCACTCCCTTGGCCTGATTCAAGCCAAGACCAATACCAAGGCTCATGAGGCCGGGCACATATTTCAGGCGTTTGGTCCAGTTCTTATTGTTCTTAACTTCGCGCTGAGAAAGGCCGAAATAGAGGCCCACGCTAACGGCATTGAGCAGGAAGAAGGGGGCGTCGGTGGCCAGCAGCACGTACCAAGGCGTGCCCGCCCGAATGACCATGCAGGGCACCATGATGACGGCCAGGATGACCATCAGCAGGTAGTTGCAGTTAGCGGTGAGATGGAACCAGCACTCAAGTTTGGTGTGCAGGCTGGCCTTGCTCTTCCAGATCGTGAGCATGAGTTTACGGATGACCTGGGCATTGCCCTTGGCCCAACGATGCTGCTGACTCTTGAAGGCGTTGACTTCAACAGGAAGCTCGGCGGGGACGACGAGATCCTTGAGGTAAACTCCCCGCCAGCCCTTGAGTTGCGCGCGGTAGCTGAGATCGGCGTCTTCAGTGATGGTGTCGTGTTCCCAACCGCCGGCATCGGCGATGGCGGAAACACGCCACATTCCAGCCGTTCCGCTGAAGTTAAAGAAGGCCTTCGATCGATTCCGGGCGGTGTGCTCGAAAACGAAATGGCCGTCGAGCAGGATGGCTTGAACCTGCGTAAGGAGGGAGAAATCGCGGTTTAGGTGATCCCAGCAGCCTTGAATGAAGGCAACGTTGTCATCGGCGAAATGCGGAACGGCCAACTCAAGAAAGTCTTCGGTGGGCAGGAAATCGGCATCGAACATGGCAACGAACTCGCCCTTGGCGGATTTCAGGCCATTATTCAGGGCGCCAGCCTTGAATCCCGTGCGGTCATCCCGGTGGATATAGCTAATGTCATAACCCAGGGCGCGGTATTTATCGCAGATTGCTTGGCAAACCGCCACAGTGCCGTCCGTGGAATCATCGAGCATCTGAATTTCGAGTTTCTCCTTGGGCCAACGCATGCGCACGACGTATTCCATCAGGCGCTCGACTACGTTCATTTCGTTGAAGACGGCCAATTGGACCGTGACATGGGGGCGGTAATCGGCCCCACCCTTGGGCACCGGTGCCTCATTCTTGTGTCGGAAATAAAGCAGCAGCATGTAAAGTCGATGAGCACCGTAGATGCTCAATACGACCAGGATGCTGAAGTAGACAACGAGGATGGACGTCTTGAAAATTTCCATGGTGGAATTGATCCCCTGGGTAGTGCGCGCTTTCATAGCGAGCAATGCATTATTCTGCCAGGAATATTTGGAAAATCTCCTGTGATTTTTTGCCGGATCCAAGTGGCAATCGAGATAGGCTGTCTATGTTCCTAAGCGAGTTGATATGAACGAATCCGAAAATCTCCCCAAGATGATCGGCCGCTACGAGATCAAGCGTCTCCTCGGCGCTGGCGCCATGGGCAGTGTCTACCTAGCCGAGGATCCCCGCATCAAACGCAAGCTCGCCATTAAGGTGGTGAAGCTCGATGCGATTCGAAGCGAGAGTGATCGCAGTGAATTTCTGGCTCGTTTTCAGCGCGAGGCCGAGGTTTCCGGAGTTTTGAATGATCCTGGGATTGTCACAATCTACGATGTAGGTGACAGCGAGGTAGGACCGTTCTTAGCCATGGAATTCGTTAGTGGCAGGCCGCTGGATTCCTACATCAAGTCGGGCGATATCCACACCATGGAGCTCAAAACCAAGCTCCGGATCGCTGCGGGTATTGCGGTGGCTCTCGATCATGCCCATAGCCATGGCATCGTTCATCGCGATGTGAAGCCTGGGAACGTGATGATGACGGAGGACGGGCGCCCCAAACTCATGGATTTCGGCATCGCCAAACGCGAGGACGCCAGCCTGACCCAGACCGGCACCTTTCTAGGCACGCCGAGCTACGCCAGCCCTGAACAGATCCGAGAAGGCCAAGCAACACTGCGCTCCGATATCTTCAGCTTCGGCGTGCTTGTCTTTGAAATGTTGGCTGGAACCCTGCCGTTTCCGGGAACTTCCATCAATACCATTTTGTATAAGATCGTCAACGAGCCACCGGTGGATGTTAAGCCTCCGGTGATGGGGTTACTTCCAGAAGGTTGGCATCGGGTTTTCTCCCGGGTGCTGGCTAAGAGTGCCGATGATCGTTATCCGACATGCACAGCATTTCTGCGGGATCTCCTGGATGCTGCCTCGACAATGGATGCCGACACCCGTATGGAGATAATGGGCGTTCTGAAGATTGGAGCAGGGAGCGCCTCCCCACCGATCCTGGCGCGTTCCCACGAGGAAACGATGTATATGCCGCCCGAGAAAATGCAGAAATCGGGGGGCATGGGCCGTTGGATTTGGGCGCCCTTCGTTATCGCCGGCCTGGGTGTTGGGGGCTGGATTCTCTTCAAGGGTACGGGCACCCCGGTTCTCATCAAAACGGCGCCTCTTTCCGCGCGGGTGATGAAGCAGGGGGTCTTTGCGGGCGAAACGCCGGTGACACTATCGCTGAAAAAGGGGGAGAAAGTGACCCTGGATCGCGAAGGTTTCAAACCGGCCGAATTTCAATACACCGGCAGCGATAAAGCGCCCACCATTGAACTGCAGGCCCTGGTGACTCAGGAGATTTTGGATACGATCCCACAGGGAGCCAAGGTCGTAATGGACGAGGTCTCCCTCGCCGGGGTAACTCCTTTGACTGTCGAATGGAATCACGGGAAAGCCCACCGGATTACGTTTTCCAAGGGTGACCTTACCCTGAGCCCAACCTACCGAGAAGGTGAATTTCCCCGTTCACAGGTTTACACCCTGATGCCTCATTCCGAGGCCGTGACTACGGGTGATATCAAGACCGTGGATGCTAATGCCCCAGGATTCTTGCGTTCCAGTGGTGGGTTTAGTGTGAAGGTCCGCCTAAACAACAAAGATCTGGGAGAGATTACGGGCACTTCGAAACTCTCTGTCCGTTCCGGCAAACACGAGCTGGAATTCACCAATCCCGGAGTGTATTACAAGGAAACGAAGTCGGTGATTGTTCAGCCGGGGCAAACCGTGAACATCAGTCTTCCGGTCTTGGTTGGTATCACCGTGTTCCATCCAGCGGGCGATATTGTGATGATCGATGGTCGACCCACCGGTGTGGATAGCGATGGCAGCACGCCCATTCGGGTCGCTGCAGGGCGGCACACGGTATCCATCCAGGGGCGTTCTGCTTCCAAGAGTGTGGACGTGAGGCCGGACCTGCCACCCATCCGATTTGTCGTTGGAAACTGACCCTCAAACTTAAGGGTTTCAGGATAATCAGAACGATAAATTACAACTTTGCAACGCACACTCGATTTCGCCCAGCGGCCTTGGCTCGGTAGAGAGCCTCGTCGGCTCGTGCCACGAACCATTCCACATCTTTTCCATGGTCTACCAAGGCAGTGGCTTGCCCGATACTTAGGGACACGTGGGGCGCAGCGTCAGAAAGGGCATGAGGAAGGGCGCGGGCGGCGAGAGCCTTCAGGAGTTTTTCGGCCACAAGGCTCGCCTCGGCTTCGCTCAGGCCCGGTAGGACGACGGCAAACTCCTCGCCACCATAGCGTGCGGGCATTTCTCCAGCCCGTTGGAAGACTTCGCGCATCACAGCGCCCACGGCCCGCAGGCATTCGTCCCCGCCCTGGTGGCCATAGTGATCGTTATACCGCTTGAAGAAATCGACGTCGCACATAAGCAGGGAGAAGGCTTCACTGGAGCGTCGGGCGCGTCGAACCTCCTCGTCCATGACCTCATTGAATCGCCGCCGATTGGGGAGGCCCGTGAGGGTGTCTTCAATGGCCATTTGCTTGAGGCGGAGGTTGAGGGCCTCCAGTTCGGCCGTGCGTGCAGCAACCCGGCCTTCCAGTTCGACATTGGCTTCCCGAAGTTGGTTGGCCTGTTCGAGATTCTCACTGAATAGTTTGGCGTTGGTCAGGGAGAGACCTGCCCGGTCGGCGAGGTTTTGGACTCGAGAATGATCTTCGGCCGAATAAGGGCGGCTGGCGGAGCCTTTGACCAAGGTGATGGTGCCCAAATTCGTCCCGTGGGATCGAAGGGGCACGATTAGCAAGCTATGAGCGTTGTACCGAAGAGTGAAAGGATGGAATTCCGGTCGCAGTTCGGTCCGGATTTTTGCACCCGATGGATCATCCAGGCGTAAAGCTTGGCCAGACACCGCGACTCGCTTCTGCGGTGAATCCTCAGGCGTCGAGGTGTTCAGGTCCTCGATTCGGGGCAGTACGCCCTGGCCATCGAGGTAGGGTTGATCCACTGCCTTGGGAGAAAGGTGACCCTCTTCATCCAGCAATTCGATGACTGCGAGATCGCCGACGTTGGTGGCCAAATGGTGGGCGATGAGGTTGAGGGCTTGCTGAAAATCGGATCCGGCCTCCGCAAGGGCCAACAGCACTGCATTCTCAGCCTCGGCGTGCTTAAGGCGAGCCTTGTGTTCGGACTCAAGGCGCTTCCGGTCCCCGATATCGCGAATGGTTGCGAGCAGTTTCCCTACGCCATCCAGCACCGCTAGGTGAAGGTTTATCTCCACCCAGAAAATTCGTCCTTTTTTGCTTTGGGCCAGCCAATCGAAGGATTGTGGATTCCCTTCGGCGGCTTTGCGCATCCAGCCCAGGGCATCTTCATGGGCACAGGGGGCAATGCCTACACTTAAATCCCCCATGCTGAGGGTCATTAGTTGCTCTCTTGAATAGCCATAAAGATTACAGGCGGCGATGTTTGCATCCAGAATGATTCCAGATTCGGGATCTTGAATCAGGATGGCCTCATGGAAGGCGTCGATGAGCACCCTGGCGTGATCTTTTTGCTGGTGGCTGGATGCAGGCTGTTGAGACGGCATGCCAGAACGCTATCACAGTTGCTGAAATTCATGGTTGGTTCCCATGAGTCCGATGCCTTTAATAGAACAAAAGCGCCATTTCTCAATCCGATCATTCCTTCAGGAGCATCTGATGCAGTTATCGGTCCGAGACATCTGCCACGCGCCGAAATATACCGTTGCGGTGATCATGGCCGGAGGGCGGGGTAGTCGCCTGATGGATCTCACTCGCGAGTTATCCAAGCCAGGCCTTGATTTTGGGGGCAAGTATCGAATCATCGATTTTGCCATGTCGAACTGTGTCAATTCCGCTTTTCGGCGCATTGTCGTGCTCACACAGTACAACTCGCACCGGTTGCTGGAGCACATTCAGTTCGGTTGGAATTTTCTCCCCGCCATTCTGGATGAGTTTGTACACGTTTTACCGGCCCAGCAGGTGCTCGAAAACGATATGTGGTACACGGGAACTGCCGATGCTGTGTACCAAAACATTCCCAATATCCGGGACCACAATCCCGAGAACGTTTTGATCTTGGCGGGCGACCATGTCTACAAAATGGATTACCGCCTATTTCTAGAAGACCACCTTTGTCTGGAAGCTGACATGACCGTGGCCTGCCTGGAGGTTCCGCAAGCCTTGGCCAAGGAATTTGGCGTGGCCCAAGTGGATGAAGAAGGCCGCATTACGGGTTTTGTCGAAAAATCGGAGGATCCACCTTGTATTCCCGGTAAGCCGGGCATTTGCTTGGCCTCCATGGGTATCTACTTGTTTAAAGCCGATTTCCTTTTCCGGGAGTTGATACGGGACGCAGAGGACCCCAACTCCTCTCACGACTTTGGCAAAGATCTGATCCCTTACCTCATTTCTAGAGCCCGAGTCTTTGCCCATCGGTACGAAAAAAGTTGTGTGAAAAATCTAGACAAGCCTCCGTACTGGCGAGACGTCGGGACCGTAGATGCCTATTGGGAAGCGAACATGGAGCTGACCTACGTGGATCCAGCGCTCAATCTCTACGATGCCGATTGGCCAATCTTCACCTATCAGCAGCAGTTACCTGGGGCCAAATTTGTGCACAGTGGTCCCCATCGGAACGGGCTGGCCATTGCCAGCGTGCTTAGCGGTGGTTGTATCGTTTCCGGGGCAACGGTCTATCAATCCCTGCTGTTCTCCGAGGTCTGTGTGCATTCTCACGCCCATCTGATCGAATGCGTTGTATTACCCAAGGCGGATATCGGGGGAGGGGCTCGCCTTCGGCGCGTGGTTGTAGCCAGGGGCACCCGTATCCCTCCCGGCTTGGTGGTGGGGGAGGATCCCGAAGCCGATGCCCGCCGGTTTTATCGCACCGCCAATGGCATCACGCTGATCTCGCAGGAGATGGTGGATCGCTTGGTATCGTAAAGGTATGCGAATACTCCATGCAGCTGCTGAACTCTTTCCCTGGGTCAAAGTCGGGGGGTTGGGCGATGTCCTGGCGGCCCTTCCTCCAGCCCAGCGAGCCTTAGGACTGAAGGCCCGCTTGTTTTTGCCCGCCTATCCGGCTCTGAAAAAGGCCTTTCCCGATGCGGAAGTGGTCGGGCATATCCCTGATCTCCTGGACACCGGCGACGCTCGGATCCTGCTGGACCGAACCCAGGATGGTGTTCCGATCTACTTGCTGGATGCTCCTTACCTGTTTGATCGACCCGGGGGGCCTTACGAGGACACCGGCGATAGCCATGTGCGGTTCGGTGCCTTTTCCTTTGCTGCGGCTTGGCTCGCCAAACACGGAGATTCGCGGCACTGGCGGCCAAATATCCTTCACTGCCATGACTGGCAAACCGCCCTCGCTCCGGCCTACCTCCGCTTTTGGGAAGGGGATCGTCCCGCCACGGTTATGACCGTCCATAACCTGGCGTACCAAGGTGTTTTTGAACCGGAAATTCTAACGAAGCTAGCCCTTCCGCCCGAGTCCTTCCAGATGGATGGAATCGAATTCCATGGGCGAATCAATTTTTTGAAAGGCGGTCTTTTCTTCGCAGACCGCCTTACGACGGTGAGTCCCACCTACGCCCAGGAGATTCAGGGGCCGGAGTTGGGCGAAGGGTTGGATGGGCTGCTCAGTCACCGAAAGCATGACCTCGTAGGCATTCTGAACGGCGTAGATGGGCGGGTTTGGAATCCAGCGCACAGCCCCCATTTGGCGACCCATTTCGATGCTCGACATCGTTCGGGAAAAATGGTCTGCAAGAACACCCTCCAGCGAGAACTGCACCTGAAGGAATTGCCCACTACGCCGCTCTTCGCCGTGGTCAGCCGCCTCGTCACCCAGAAAGGTTTGGATCTAGTGTTGGCCAATGTGGACCGCTTGGTGAAAATGGATGCCCAGTTGGCTATTTTGGGGGCAGGTGATCCCGTTCTGGAGGAGGGCTTCCGTGCGGCAGCCCACCACCACCGAGGTCGTGTGGCCGTAAAAATTGGCTACGACGAGGCCCTGG